>Ga0075480_10000109_pt1 | contig 40374 bp, 43 predicted proteins | sample DEB08_DNA_7_FD_81590 | JGI IMG/M metagenome (GOLD analysis project Ga0075480, IMG submission 81590) | Aqueous microbial communities from the Delaware River and Bay under freshwater to marine salinity gradient to study organic matter... | ecosystem: Environmental > Aquatic > Marine > Coastal ... | reverse complement strand
TTGTATCATTTCTCTGTTTTGTATCATTTCTCTGTTTTGTATCATTTCTCTGTTTTGTATCATTTCTCTGTTTTGTATCATTTCTCTGTTTTGTATCATTTCTCTGTTTTGTATCATTTAAGAAATCCCGAATATATAAATCTGTCTCTAAATTCGCTCTTAATTTATCGGCCAAAATATCTAAACCTTGAGGGTTTAATAAACTTAATTTTTGGATTACAGGATCAATCATTTTAAGTATTTCATTTGATTTATTTGATTCTTGAACTTTTTTTCCAATATTTATAAAAAAATCTTTGTTACTCAAATTATTAATACCCGCTTTAATACCCGCTTTAATATTTTTTCGATTTGTTCTTTTTTTCCTTTCCCCTCTATTTGATTTCTTATGAAATTTATTACGGGGCATATATAATATATTATATATTATATAAAATAATTTTAATGAATTATAACTTTTATATACTATTAATAGTTTCAATAATTATTGGTTCACCGATTATTTTCTTAAAAAATGATTTATTAAAAAGTTTAACGATTACTGAAGAAATAATAATAGTTTCACTCGGTATTTTAGCGATTGTATCATTTATTTACTTTGGTTATGAAAAGAATTCATTAAAAAATCTTATTAGTGTGGGTGAAAAGAATAAATATAAATTATGTTTATATATCGGTTTAATAACAATTACTCTGTTAATAGGTAATTATATAGTGAAAACCGAAGGAAAAGTTATTAGATATAAAAGTTTTCAAAGGGCGTTGAGTTTAATATTAATGTTAATAATTGGTCATTATGTATTCGGTGAAAAAATAACAATGAATACTTGTTGGGGTATAGGTATTATAATTTTAGGTCTTTATGTCTTGGACAGATAATATAAATTTGATATATAAATTTTTAATGAATGATAAACTAAATGGAGTATTCATTAAAAAGAGACGAAACTATACTTTTATATTTAAAAGTATTTATACCAATACCTGAATTACGTAATAAAATTATCAAAATAAAAAATGAAGATGAAAAGATAGACGCATTAAAATATCATAGTGATAGATGGGAAAATATAGTTGGTGAATATTATTATACAAGAGATAATCATACTGGTAAATTTTCTTATATATTTGATAATATTAATTATGTGATAAAACCCGATCATAGAAGACAATTCTATAATTTAACAGGTGTCTCTTATCAAATAGTAGAATTAATACACGAATTAATACGTATATTACATGAAGATTCTTGGGATTTTGAGATAGATGAAAAAAAAGATTGGTTAAGATATGATGATTCATTGTACAGTGAACTATCAAAAAAGATAATGAATGAAATGCGTAAAATATTATAAAATAAATTTATTTAAGAAGATTTTATTTATTAATATCTAAGATAAAATTTAGTATGAATAGTTTAAACGACCCAGAAAGATATTGGTTTATAAATCTGAGTGATACCGATAAAAAATATATCACTGATCATCCAGATCCATCACATATGATTTATTATTTACAGAGGGGTATGAAATTTGAACACGCACTACGATTAGGATATATAGATAGTGTAAAAGAAGATATAGAAATAAATAAGAATTTAGTGAAAGCAAAAGAAAATGTAAAATCTAATTTATTATTATAATATATAATGAATCATTGGGCGATTAATATTCCAGTTTTAAATGTTCAAAAAATAAATCACAGTAAGATGAATCATAGTAAGATGGATCACAGTAAGATGGATCACAGTAAGATGGATCATAGTAAGATGGATCATAGTAAGATGGTTCATTCTTCTCCTATGGGTAGTAATCCTTGTACTGATATGTTATCTGATATAGATTATTTAGTTCATATGATTCCGCATCACCAAGTAGCAATAGATATGAGTAATATGTTAATTCCGAATACAAAAAATCCCCAAATGCTTCATTTATGTAGAGATATTATAAGAAAACAAGGTTATGAAATATGGGAAATGGAGCAAATGAAAAGAAGATTAAGTAGTACTATCTTTGATAATTTACCAAATAATGTTGAAAATTTTCAAACAAAAATGGATCTTCATGCACCGAAGATGTCAAGAGCAAAAGATGGTAATTGTAATCCATTATTTTTTAAACCAAATGATCATATGCAGCATATGGTAGGAATGAATGTCACAGATAAATCTTATTTAGAACATATGATACCGCATCATCAAGTAGCAATAGATATGAGTCGTAGATTATTATTACATACAAATCATCCTTATTTAATGGACTTTTGTAGAAAATTAATCATTGATCAGCAGGGAGAAATATTTCATATGAATAGTCTTTTAAAAAATTCTTATAATTACAGTAGCGAATTGTTATCTTAATTGAGGAAAGTTAATTTTCTCTAAATTTTTAGTATTATTATCATTTCCTACGATTACTTTTTTCCAAGTTGATAATTTTATCTCTTTCTTTTTTATTAAAGGTTCTGATAATTCTTTCAATTTATCAAAGCTATCAGTTCTTACAATAAGGTTTCCGCTTTCAAGATATCTATTCATTTAGATTTATATTTAATTCAGGAATTAATATTTTATAAAATTTATTATATAATATGAAAACTTATGAATGGTTCAAAGTCGTTTTATATTTATTTTTGTGGATATTTACTTGGACATTGGTATATAAACTAGTTGATAAATATGAATTAAGCGATGATACAATTATTAAGATATGTATAGGAGGTTTATTCTTTATTTTTGTATGTATACAAATGAATAAAGATATTAATATCAGTTAAATATTAGTTTTTTAAAATTTGATTTTATAGTATTTGTTAATAAATTAAATAAATACAGAGTTTAAAATGTCTTTCTTTGTTGATGAACCGCATCCGAATTCCGAAACAACCAAGATGAGTTTAAGTGAAATTTTAAACAGAATGTCAGGAGATGACCCTGAATTAAGAGTCCCCGATTATCAAAGAGAATATGTATGGTCAAAGAAACAACAAGAAGGTTATTTAGAATCATTAAGTAAAAATATGCCTTTATTTGGTCCTGTTGTTAATATTGATACAAGAACTGGTATTCAATGGATTATGGATGGTCAAAATCGTATTGAGACAATACGCCGATTTCTCAGTGGAGAACTAAAATACAAAGGTATAAGTTTTGATGAATTACCCGATAATGAAAAGAGAAGAATTAAAAATATGAAAATGTCTTATACGGAAACAAGAGATTGGTCAAGAGAACAATGTCAAGATTTCTTTATGCGTATTCAAGGCGGTGAAAAACTAAAAGATGGTGAATTAATTCATGCTAGAACAGACAATGAATTAACAAAAAGCATTCAGCATATATTAACTTATTTTAAAGACTTTCTTGAAAATAAGGCTAGTAATGGTGGTTTAGGTTTTACACAAAAATATATGTATCGTTATGGTCATTATGAAATCATAGGAACACTTATTCATATGGTTAGAACAAATGAATACCCACTTAGACCCGGCAAAACAGCATTAAAAGAGTGTGTATTATGGGATGATGAAAACACACCGACTCGCTCTCAAAGGGAAACAGCAACCGCTGAAACAAAAGAATTACTACATAAATATTCTCAGATAGCAGACAATGTAGCAAGACTTAAACAAGGGGTTAAAAAAGAAGAACATTTAAGATTAATGTATTTCATCTATAAAAGTGGCATATGGAAAGAAGCGATGAATGAAACGATTTATAATCGTATTGATACACTACTAAACAGAGTATTAAATAAGGATAACCCTGAATATGACCAAATTACTTTATTTGGTACCGGTGGTGTAGAGCAGATATATGAACTATATTCCAGTATATATTAAACATTTTCCACAATTATTATCTTAATTATTATCTTAATTATTTTTTTATAAATTTGATTTAAATAATTATGATTATTAATTAATAATAGTATGAACATTGATATAAAATTACTACCTCATCCACTTTTAAAATGGGTCGGAGGAAAACAGAAACATATACAACATATCATTAATAAATTTCCAAATGAAATGAATAATTATCATGAACCCTTTATTGGTGGAGGTAGTGTATTACTATCATTGTTATGGTGTCAAAAAAATTCAAAAATAAAAATTAATGGTTCTATACATGCATATGATTTTAATCTCCCTCTAATTTCTATGTATATTAATGTTAAAAATTCACCAAAAGAAGTTTATAAAGAATTATCAAAAATAATTACAGAATATCACACTTTATCTGAAGAAAAAGGAAATAAAAAACCTAAAACAAAAGAAGAAGGATTATCATGTAAAGAATCATATTATTATTGGATAAGAAAACAATACAATGAATTAGTAGATAAAACTACTTTGTTAGCAAGTGCGTATTTTATCTTTATGAATAAAACAGGATTCAGGGGTATGTATAGAGAAGGCCCGAATGGAATGAATATACCTTGTGGACATTATTATACTATTAATTTATCTGAATATGATATTTTAAACTTTTCTGAATGGATTCAAAAGGTAGAATTTAAACATTTAGATTTTAGTGAATCATTACAAAATGTATCTTCTGATGATTTTGTTTATTTAGATCCCCCTTATGCTCCAGAAGATGAAAAATCCTTTGTAGGATATAATAAAGAAGGATTTGATTTAAATCAACATAAAAAATTATTTACTATGTGTAATAAATTATCATTAGGTTCTAAATTTATGATGAGTAATGCGAATGTTCCTTTAATAAGAGAACACTTAAAAGAAGAAGATTATACATATCATGTAATTTCATGTAGAAGGGCCATCAATTCTAAAAATCCTGGGGCTAAAACAGAAGAAGTTGTTATTATAAATTATGATTAATTCTTAATTGTTTAAAAGAAATCATTTCAAATTGATTCTCTTTTAAATATGGAATCATATATTCTAATAACTTATTATTTGAATAATCACCTTCATTAAATGCTTTTAAGAACATTAATCCATTTTTTTCAAATTGCTGATCTGCCACCAAAACTATCATTTTAATTCCATTAAACCCAATATATTTTCTAAATATAGAATCTAATTTTTCTGGACCCGTACCCTGATTACCTCTTTTACCACTACAATTAAAATATCTTAGTGTTTTAACTTCTCCAACTTTATTTTCTTTTGATAAATCGGGTAAAATATATTTTTGGTCAAATAACCAGTTACATTCTACCCTTTGATTTATTTCGCAATTACCATAAACCTGACAAACAGCCCATTCACCTAATTTCCCTGGATTCTTTTTACAATTTTTACCGATATATTTTGAACATTTATCAAAAAATTCATCCTCTTCTTGTTTACTTTCTGGTTTCCAATCACCAGAACACCAATCATATATTTTTAATTTTATATCTGAATGATTTTCTTCACTCATTTATTTGCTTTACCATCTAAAAATTACTTTAAATCAAATTTAAAAGTTTATTGCGGACATCAATCATAATATATCTTATAGTAATTCTTTCATCAATTACCTGTTTACATAATGTAATAAACCATACCCAACCGATTATATATATTCCTAATAGAGATACTAATGGAGTATATATTAAATGAGTATTTTTTATTAAGAAATAAGTAAAACAATAAATTCTTATATATCCATAAAAGATAGTCTGTATCACATTTGAACACAGTATAAGATTCATATTTGGGCTCGTCTTTTTTAGATGATATGTCATAAAGAGAGGTATATTCGATAACTCAGCCAAAGTATAAAGATAAATTAATACTTCTTCATAATAATTTATATAAAACCAAAATAATAAGAATAATGCTACAGTATGATGATAAACAATCGGATAATCTATTTTATTACGATTTAATAATAACTTTGTGTCATAATAGAAATACGTTGAAGAGATAAAAAATATTAAATTTTTGATGATTACATTTGGTGAATATAGATAAATACTAGATAAACAAGATATTATTATACTATGAGATAATTTAATTAAGTTATTTTTTATCTTTATACTTTCTTCTATAATTTATATGAATATATAATATTGTTTTAAATATTTAAAATAGAGGAGAACCAGAGAGTGACGGTGATGAGTTCATATAAAAAAATAATACATATTTAATACAGATTTAATAACTAATCATACTGCATGTTCCAGTATTGGGACTCATCCATATAATCCCTTGTATATACAAACTTACAATCAAACTCATCATAATCGTAGTCAAAGAAAATACAAGGTTTACCTATATTGGCGCAAGTTCGGCTACAAGGGAACGCGCTAAAGTAGTCATAATCACGTTTCTTACCCGTTTTCAACTCATCTACATGAGCCCAAATTTTCTCCCACTGAATCTCCGGCTCTAGCCAGTGCAAGGGTGGACAATACTTCGTATATATCGGGATTTTCAGTGTGATATATCTTTGTGGTAACCATGGGTCACTAGGTGTCACAGATGACATGTCTATTTCTTCAATTATATTGTAGTCGCCGTGCCTATGAATCATAATAGAATAGTCTAATATACTCTCTCCACCGAGTTTTTCATCTGTAATCTCATTAAACTTATCGGTAGAAGAATAAATCTTCTCATCACGAACCTGTTTCTTAGACTTAGGCTTCACTGGATACCTCTCTATGGACTTACGCTTCTTCTTTGCTTCTTGAAAATTCATCGGATAAAGCTTTCGCAGGCGCTTTACCCACTTCTTACCCTCTACTTCTTCATAATATTTCGGTTTCTGGCAAGATCTACTGTTCACCACGATAACACTCGTTCCCGAAGGAGAATCATCCTTTTCTTCTTTTAGTCGCAAGATATCATCTTCAAACTCAAAGGTCTTCTCCAATGGGACTCCGTTGATTGTGACGTCCGACCAAGAAACTCTCGGAGAGTAAAGCCCCCCCGACTTCTCCCCTAGATCTCTCCAATGGGCGGGTGCAGGATACTTCACTCCTTCTGGGGTCTCCATCTCCACCATGCGGAAATTATCTCCGTCATAGAACGATTCCATGCCTGGCCTTGTTCCCGACCTGAGAAAGCGTAAACTCTCGTGTGAAAGTTATTGAAGTCTATGAAGAGTTGTTATCCGTTATATTGTTTGTTTAACTGAACAAACAGAAAATCAAATTTTTGTCTTTTTTAATGTTTTAAGAACTATTAATCTTCATAAAAAAATAATATGGTATTAATTTAAATAGTAATCTAACACATGTCTAGGGATTCATAATAATATATCGCATCCGTTTTGTCTATCTTAAACTTACCTTCTTTTCTTGGATGTTTCAGGCGCGTCCGCATAGCCCAGGTAAGAATGAAGGGACAAGGTTTTCCATCAACATTAATCATGTCACCTATGTAACCTAATCCATTCTCGGCATCATATATATGCCCATGATTATATAAATACTCTGACTGGAATGTTCCTACTTTATCCCAAAAGATCTTCCACCCATATACTTCCGCAAATATGCCCCGCTTTTCATCAAACTCCGAATCGTGATCTTCTCTAACTGGATGTCCAAATGGTTCGAGTTCAGGTACCACACACTGCGTGAGTGGTAAGGTCATGACAATGTCGGTTAGACGCTTGTAATCCACTGGGAAAATGGGTGCGGACATATCTATTCAGTGAACTCAACCGAACAAATATTATTCGTAACTTTTTGTATTAATTGGTTACAGAAATATTAAATCAAATTTTATTCTTTTTTATGTTTTAAGAACAATTAATCTTCATAAAAAATTTTTTGTCTTTTTTTATTTTTCAGTTTTTGTTTTGTTTTTTTTTATTTTGGCAAACAGTATGCGCTATGGGAAGCTTGTCTAACGAGCTTCGGGGTTATTTTACACTCCCCTGTTTGGAAGTTCCCACTTTTCAGTTGCGCCTGAATCTGGAGCCGTAGGAGTTCTTGCTTTGCCTCATCTAGTTTGAGGCGTTTTTCTTCGGAAGTGAGTGGTTTTGGTGGTGGAGGGAATGTGAGTGGCGGGAGTCCCACAATATACCTGAAAAGGACGTAGGAGGATTTGATGCTGTTGATAGAACCGGGTGTCGATCTCAAACGGAGAGACGAGCAGTTATTGAAGTGATAATTCTTCCCTGCTTCGAGCGTCTCTATTATCTCTTCTATGATGATGTCCATCGCGTTGACTTTGAACTTGTCGTTGATGTGAGCGATAATCGGCCATATTGGCTTTTTGCCGATCGACGCCTCTACTATTTTTGCAACTTCACAGAGAGGCCTTTTCCCGCGCTCAAGGAAATCGGTGTTTTCCCTGAGGTCCTTGTCCGTTTCGGTGCGTGTAAATGTGGTGGCGTTGAATGAGATGGTTTGGTTCTTGGTGAAATCTTCATCCGTCATCTTCCAGAAGAGATGGAGGTGGTTGAGTTCCTCCGTGTCGCAGTGATAACCCGCATTCAAATTGCCTTCTTGACGCCCATTCTCCTTTGCGAGAGAGAGAGACTTGTCGAGATCCAACTCTTCTAACAACCTATCTGTCGCCTGAATACCTCGGCGTGTCATCGAGCTCCAAGAATCCAGGTCTGTTGCCGACCATGCCTCTGCCGTAGTTGAACCCCAAGGCATCCTGACCGCTGACCGCTGACCGCTGACCGCTGACCGCTGACCGCTGACCGATAAAGTTGCGTATGCGAAATTGACCGAGTATCAGTCAAAGCGATTGTGTAATCTAATATGATTAGATTTTATCATAAATCAAATTTATGAACAAATAAGAAAAAAAATATGAAAGGAAAAATTTATAATGATCATTTAATTATTCTTCTACGAAGTCTAACCATGTTTCTTCATATGTATAACCTTGGCAAACTAGATTATAACTATGATCCTCAAGATGTTCAGCATAATAATCAAATAAATCTATTCCTAAATTATTAATGAATTCTATACGTTCCATATCTTCAAGAGATTCATAATATTCATTACACCGTATAATTCTTAGTTTTAATATAAATTTGTAATCACCGTAAATTTTTATTTGATTAAGAAGAATATCTCTTGGTTTTAGTTGATTATATAAACCGTGATAAAGAATCACTTTACACCTTTTAGATTCATTCTTTATGAACCATTCATTCCCTTTACCGAGTGGTATTCTATATTGTAATGGATTTTCTGGTCTTAATAAATTATCGTTTATTTCTATGGTATGCCCACATAAATGATTAGAAAGAATATTTTTATGAAAATTTATCTGTAAATTCATATCATACTTTATACTATTCGTTATAATTTGATAGAGAGAAATAATTAATTCTTTGGGTAATTCAAATCGTTTCCCTAATTGGAAAAATACTTTCTTCATCTCTTGTTCTCTTGACAATAGAGATATTCCTTCCATAGTTATTAATTAAACTCGTTATATTTAATATAATCAAATTTTACATTATAAAGGATAACTAAATTCGAATTTTCCTCCTTCTCTGAGACGCTTGCTTGTATAATTTTCTTTGTAAGAACCACACAATGGATCAAATACTTTATTAAATTCAAATATATCATTTTTAACACTGATTGGTATTAAATATTCATTCCATTCAGTATTAGTTTTAGGCATAAAATTTTCCGAAAAATAATATGAATTTCTATATTGTATTAAATAGTGAATATGTTTTTCTACCATGCATATTTCTTGGTCATTTACGCAAGTTTCGCATTGACAACCCATAATCCATTTTTTATTTTCAGGTAATATATTAAATGGTAAATGTAAGAAATGAATATTTTTTTGTCTAGCTTCCCATAGAGTCTTTTCTATATAATTTTTTCTTTTATGCCAAGAAGGTATTTTAGCTGTTAAAGGTATATAATCTTTCCAGAATCCTTTCCAAGTCATTATATAAATACGCTTTTGTATATCCTTTGGTAGAATACTAATACATTCTGTAAGAGTAAGATTATTCATAATTTGAGAATTATTCATAATAAATTTGATATATATTTTCATTTTTAATTTTAAATATTTATATAATATGTCTCTTTATTTGAAGACGATTAATGATAATAAATATTATGATATGGTTGGTCGCAGATACAGAAGAGATTATGATATACTACAAGAGATGAAATTATTTGAGTTAAGAATTAAAATAAATGAACTAATAGAGATAGAAAAAAATTTAACATTATTAGAAGAGATAGAAAACAAAAAAAACCCAATTTATAATGATTTTATAGAAGCTTTAAGATTAAAACGGAAATTAAAGTATGGTTATTAAAATAATATTAAATTTTAACAACTTTTTGATGAATAGTTAGTGGATTATTTTTTTTTAGTTTTTCTTGGCATATTTTTTTATTATTAAAAGAGCAATTATGATTATGTGGATTTTGGTGAACTATACAAAATTTATGATTACATTTACAAGTGAAATTTATCATTTTTAATTTTTTATTACAATAATGACATCTTTCTTTCGTTTTAGATTCTTTGTTATTCATATTATTCATTGATTGATGATATAATATATATTTATATAAAATCAAATTTTAATTTGTAATAAATCTAGGAGCGATACTCATTGCCATTAATTCTTGTAAGAATAGTTTACAAGCGTAAGGTATAAATATTTTAGTAAAATCTCCATAATTATTACACTTTTTACATTCATAAATAGTATCTTTATGATTACCTGTACAAATCATTTTACATTCATTACATATAATAACACTATATTTATCTGAAACATCCATTAATCTTTCTTTTAGGAAGTATGAAGCACCATGAGCAATCATACAATCGCGTTCCATTTCTCCAAATCTTAATCCCCCGTGTGATAATCTCCCTTCAGCCGGTTGTCTTGTCATAGATACAATTGGACCACTACTTCTACTATGAATTTTATCGGCAGACATATGTTTTAATCGTTGATAATATGTAGGACCAATATAAATTGATGTTTTTAATTGGCCCCCATTAAAACCGTCATAAAGAATTTCATTGCCCATACCTTCATAACCAGATTTTTCAAGTGTATTAATTATATCATTAACATCTGTATTATTAAATCCAGTTCCATCACCACAATAACCTAATTGAGAACAAGTTTTACCTAAAATACATTCTAAAAGTTGAGCGATAGTCATGCGACTCGGTACAGCGTGAGGATTCATAATAATATCTGGAACAATACCGTCTTTTGTTCTTGGCATATCTTCTTGTCTATAAACCATTCCAACTGTTCCTTTTTGTCCGTGTCTGCTTGAAAATTTATCACCAATTTGAGGAATTTTAGATTTTCTTATTCTTGTATTACAAAATCTGAAACCATCATTGTTAATTCCAATTAAATTATCATCAATAAAACCATTTTCATTTGATCTTGGTGCTGTACTATTATCTCTATATCCATAATCCTTATACTTTTGCATTAAGGGCGTTGTTTTTCCGATAATAATGTCATCAGATGATACATATGTATTTTTATCGACTAAACCATTTTCATTTAATTTATCGTAATTACATGGTTTAGGATGTAATAATTTATTCATGTCTGGTTTACAGAAATTATCTTCTAAACCTGATAATTGATCTTTCTTTTCTTCGTCTTTATAAGTTCTATAAAATGTTGACGAGAATAATCCTCTATCAATAGCAGATTGATTAATAATCACGCTATCTTCTTGATTATATCCACTATATGTAGCAATAGCAACGACTACATTTATACCGGCGGGTAATTCATCTGTATTAAAATATTTCATCATCTTTGTTTTTATAAGCGGTCTTTGAGGATAATATAAAATATGATTAAATGTATCATAACGATTATTAAAATTTGTCATAGGGACTCCTATTGCCTGTTTCCCCATCGCAGATTGATAAGTGTTTCTAGGTGCCTGATTATGATTTAAGAATGGAATACTAGATGATAATACACCTAATATAAATGAAGGATCTAATTCGTAGTGAGTATAATTTTTACTAGTATCATTTATATCAGTGCTAATGAGTGTATTTTCGCTTTCATGAAAATCTATATATTCAACTATATCTAAGTTTAATATATCATTCCATTTCATAATCTCAAACTCTTTAATGTTTGTATTAAAATCAATAATATTGGTTAATAATGGTCTAGTACATCTCCCTCTATCAGTATGAATATAAATGCTATTTTGATATATATCCCAATAAATTGAGGATTGATAATGAATACATTTTTTAGTTCTTAGAGTTTTGAATTGAGTAACGAATATATCTGGTTTTTCAATATAACCAATGATATTTCCATTAATAAATAATTTATTAAATGATTGTTTGTTAAATGTAATAATATCTATATCATCAATATCTGTAATATATTCACTAAGATAATATAAAATGGGTTCAATAGATATCTCATTTGTAATTTCACAAGTAACCGATAAATTTTTAACAACTCCGATACTATGACCTTCAGGTGTTTCTGATGGACAAACATATCCCCACTGTGTATTTTGAAGCTTTCTAGGTCCAATTAATTTACCTGAACTATCTATGGGCGTACTAATACGACGAAGATGAGAAAGAGTGCTCATAGAAGTTAAACGATTTAATACTTGCGATACACCTTGTCTGTTAATTGTATTTTTTAGACCCCAGTTTCCAGTGGCAAGAGCACTTTTTAATATATTTTCAATATAATTAGGTTTAATAATTTTACTAATATTTAATTCATTAATAATTCTGTTATCTTTCATAGATAAGATATCGTCTGTAATGTTTTTATTGATATATAATTTAATATCTTTTGATATTTTATTTAAACCCTGATAAATAAGATTACCCATTAATACTCCAACAACCTCCATCCTTTTATTTTGATAACTATCACGATTACTCCCCTCAATTAAATCTAATGAATATTTTATTAACTTATTTATCATTAATCCTAAGAAATGAAGTTTTTTAATATCCGTATCTAAATGAGGTAATAAATCTTTCTTAATAATATTTTTAGTATAATCTAATTTAATATCATCTGAAAAAGTATTATTTGATAAATTAATATGATTTGATATATATTTGATAGCGTCCATTTCAGTATAGATATTTTCATTTGATAATAGGGAACAGTGCATTATTTTGATGATTACATTATCTATTTCAGAACCATCATTATCAATTATATAATATAATATTTCTTTATCTGTTGTACATCCCAGTGCCCTAAATACCACTGAAATAGGAAGATCTTTTTTAATCCTTGGGAATTTAATATAAATATTATTATTATATAGTTTTCGATTTGTTAATCTAATACTACAAGTTTTTACTACACCGAAAGCTTCAGGCGATAAAGATTTTACTTCTGAGATATATTTATATTTTGTATTGTTATTTGGCGAAGGATATAAATGAATAATATTTGGAACAACTTTTTCTTGTGTAATTACTACCTTTTCATTGCCATTTATAATAAGATAACCACCTGTATCATATTTACACTCGTTAAATATATCTTCTTTATATACACAGTACTTTGACCTAACGACAATCGGAACCTTACATAATATTATATTTTTTAATTCATATATTTCAGAATTTTTATCTATTTTATTATTTATAGATATATCTACTATCACTTGTAGTGAATAAGTATAATTTTTTAATCTAGCAATATTTGGAGTCATTACTCTACTACATCCATTCTTTTCAGTATAAGTGGGTCTTTCAAGCCGAATATTATTAATTGATAATATAATACTATCCAAATCATGTTTTTTAACATTTATTTTTATAGGGAAAATATTTGCTATTATTTCAGGTAAGATATTATCTATTAAATCGTTATAAGAATCAATCTGATGATTAATTAAAACATTGTTTCTATTAAAATATTCGTGAATAATATGATTGATGTGATTTTTATCAATCATAATTAAATAGTATTCAGTAATTAAACTTTAATATAATTTAAAATCAAATTTATTTATGTTTCAATGCTAAATCTTTTAGTGAATCTGGTAAATCATTTGTATCAAAAATATTTTGAACATCAATTTGTACTTCATTGAGTCTCATCTGAATTAATTTACTGAATTCAGGGAAAATATCATATGTTTTATAAAATGATATCCAATCCATATATTTTTCTCTATAAATTTCACTAGATGATATATATTTTTGTTTATCATCGCTTATAAATCTAAACTCTTGAAATATCTTTTGACATTGTATAACAATAATAACTGCTTGTATTAATAGTGGATCTATTTTTAAACCTGTTTCACTACATAATTTTACTGCTACCTTGAAAACACGTGAAGGATTTAATGCCCAAGGTTTTATTAAATGTGAATTATTTTTTAAATAATGATAAATAATGTCGCTATATTTATCTTTATCTTCGGTATCATATTTTAATAAATAACAAAGAACATTCGTCATCATATCATAATCAAAAATATCATCATTATTATCACTATCTTCAAAGATATTTACACTGTCATCTATATGTTTTTGTTTGTGTTTTTCTTTTACTTTCCAACAAAAACCATAATCATAAACGACTAATTTATATTTATTGTCTTCGCATAATCTTACTTTCCAGTTTCCTTTATGTAAATCGCCATGATAAAAATTACATATTTGTTGATTATTTCTTATAAAAGAAGTTAATAATACTGCTATTTTATATTTTTGATAATTATCACATTTTAAATCTTCATAAGCGATGCCTTCTTCATAACTCATTATCATAATGTTGCGACTACATCTGATTAATCTAGGTATAATAATATAATCGTTATCTTTATAATTTTCTTGAAATCTTAATAAATTATTACTTTCATGAATGAAATTACTTTGTTCATCAAAACTATCAATAAAACTATTAATATCAAATGGAAATTCTTTATCTAGCAAATTTTTAATAAATGGTAATCGCCTTATCAGATTATAAAAAATTCTGAAATAATAAATATCATTATGAACATTTGGATGTAGAATCTTCATCACATATTTCTCTCTACTACTATATTTTGTTAATGGTGTATCTTTTAAAAGATACACTTGTCCTATACTACCAGAACCAATGGTATCTAATATTTCATAATTGTCAGTCAAGGATTCATTAAAATCCCCCTGATAAGTTTTTAGAGTATATTTTAAATCATGATTATCACATTTTTCATAAAAATCTTCTAGTTTTTTCAACCAAAGAGGTTTATTATCATCTAAGATATCATTTTCTTCCAAATGCATTATTTCTAATTTAGGGGTTATCCATTGACAAAATTTTATAGCAACCGATCCACAAGATTTTATATTCTGGATAACGCCTTCTAACAATAGTATATTATGAGAATTATTCGCTTGATAACTATGAATATAGTTATAAATACTATAAATTAATCGAGAATATCGATAAAAATAAGTGATAAAATTTATCATTATAGTAATATATTTATTTATTATTCTAGATTAAACTTAAATAAGTTTATTTAAAAATAATATAATTATCCTTAAATTATAATGAGTTTACAAAAGAATATTCGCGATTTAATACATTTTTATGTGAAAACCAATTATGAAGCATATTTAAGTGAAAACGATATTAAAATTATACCTGAATCCGAGATAGATGAAGTCATTAAAAACTTATATGATAATAGAAAATCTCATATTCAAGAATTTATATTAGAATCACTTAAAACACTTTATAAAGATAAAAGCGATGAATATCCAGGGGATAGCACAGTTAAAAATATATTATTGAATATCTTTCAAGACGATGAATTATGTAAAACACGATTGAGTTCAGAAATAAAATTACATCAGCAAAAGATGAGAGGTGAAAAAAGTGATTATAATAAATTGTTTTAATAAAAATAATCTGTGATAAATTGTTTTTTAATAAAAATGTTTAATTTTCATTTTATAAATTTGATTTTAATTTTAAATTATTTTCAATAGTATTAAATAGTATTAAATAAGATGGAATCTAAAATGGAATCTAAAAAAGTGAATGATAATAGTATAGTTGTATTTCTATATGATTTAAATAAAATTAAACTTTTAGAAGATGAATATATCATAAATTATCAATATTATGATGGTGATTATGCTTGGATAATGATTATAAATTCAGAGGTAATAAAAGAGATTGAAGATAAATTAAAAAAGAAGATAATTAATAGTAAATTAACAGATAAAGAAAATAGATTAATAAGATTAACAAGAAAAAGAAATGAAAAACACGCTATAGAATTTGGATATAATACGAATAATTTCAGTATTTTATTAGAAGATTTTCTATCTAATAAACAATTAGATATATTAGAATATATGAAACAGCGAAATTTTATTGATGAAAAACATATATCACTATATCCAGTAAAGGATATAAAGATAATTCCAGAAGAGGATGAATCCTTGTTATTAGATTTAGAGAATACAAATGTAAAATGTTTATTAGGCGATTGTTCAGAAAAATTAAATCTAGTTAGGAATAAATCAATACAAACAGTATGTATAGACCCACCTTATAATATAGGTAAAGATGTTTGGGATAATATTGAAAATTATAATGATTGGTTAACTAGTATTATTATTAAATTAGAGGGAAAATTAAAAGATAATGGTTCTATGTTTATATTTCATAATGATATGGAGGCTATTTCCGAATTAATGTTATCAATTAAACAAAATACTAAATTAAAATTTATTCAAATGATAACATGGAACAAAAGATACGAAGGTTCTAAAAAGAAAGGTTTCTTAGATGGATATGTGATGAAAAAATCTGCTCATAAGTTTGAATTAATGGCTGAATATATATTATTTTATACATTTGATAATACTTATAAATATAAAGAAGCAAGAATAAATAAAAAGGTATGTTCAAAGGATATACAAAAAGAAATACCAAGTAGAACAGGTGGTTTAACGGGTTGGTATGGTAATATAGAAACAGGTTTAAATTACCCGACACGCGAAAGAATGGAGGCAATTACTAAACACACAGGATTAAAATATGAAGATGTAGTTCCAAAATTTTATAATCAAAGGAGTCATCATAGTGTTTGGAATTATGACAGTGCTAAAAAAAATAAAAAATGTTCTCATTTAACTCCTAAACCTATTGATTTATTAGAGAATATAATAAAACATACTACTGATGAAGGAGATATATTATTAGATTGTTTTGCTGGTACGGGTTCTCTAGGAATAGCTTGTTTAAATACAAATAGAAAATGTATTATGATAGAAAAAGAAGAAGAATATTATAATTTTATTAATGATGAAATATTGGCGAACTCGTAAATATTTAAAGGATTTATTATAATTATAATAAAATGAATAATATAATAAATCTCGAATTACATGATAAACATGCTTATAAAAAACCTTTTATTGCACAATGGAAAGATTTAAATCATATTGATATTATTTTTGAAATTTTAGGATCTGTAGAAAAATATAAAAAAGAATTAAATATAAATATTATATTCAAAGAAGAAAATTTAATTATATTTCATAACGGAAAACCAATTGATTCTAATGATGTAGAAAGATTATTGAATCTTGCAACACATAAATTGAACAAGAATAGAAAGGGATTATCTAAACAAGGTGTCGGATGGAGAGCTGTAGCAACTGTTTCGTCTAATATGAATTTTGATAAAGGATATAATTATGATAATTTTTTTCAATATTCTTCAATGCTTAGTAAAATTGATACTGAGATAGAAAATTATGGTAAAAAGGGAGATATTATAACACTCATACATGATAATGATTTTAAAGTATCATTTAGGAATGAAGATTTTTATAATAAAATTTATAATGAATATTTGAAAGATGAAACTGGTGTATTATTTATAATACCATTTAATAATAGTTTAACGAAATATGATGATTATAGTATTGAGCATAAGCTTAAATTATTATTTAATCGTTTAGACTGTCAATTATATTATGAAAATATCAAAAATAACTATAGTAAAAATATTTACGAATTAAAACCTTTTTATTATGTTGATAAAGAAATTTCTGATAATAGATATTTAGAAATAAATTGTGAATTATTTACTTATTATAAAAAGAAGATTATTAAAATGAATATTATTCATTCAAAAAATATTATAGATTCTAATAATGAACTCGATGTATCAAAGGACCATTATTTCTGGATAAACACACATAGAAATATAGATGAAGTTATGTAGAAATATGAATATGATGATTGGAATATTAATATTGAAGATAAAACAAAATTAGAACCTGATAATTATAATTTTAATATAAGAATGATGGGTTTTGATTCTGATAAACATGGGGAAAATGAAGATTTTAAGAAATGGTTTAAATATTATACACCACATAAAATGAAAGGCTCTGGTATAGAAGGTTATGGTGATGGTATTGTTCCATACATAAATAATAATTGTTTAAAATATTCTCCAGATGCTTCTCAAAAGGGTTATTTAAAACAGAGTGATTTTTATCCATCTAAAAGATTACTAATAGGTAATGGCTGGCAAGGAGTTGATTCCGGTACTCATTGGAAAAGAACTATTAATAATAAAAGAATTATATATAAGAAAAATCAGAACTTTTTATGTGAGTATATTGAATGTATAAATACGGACTCTGATAAATCTATTCTAACAATTAATCCTATAAAATCTAAAACAGGTATATGTGACTCTACAAAGGGTTACGCAAAAACTATACCATTTTTTTTATTATGGTTATCCCATAAATATTTATGGGATGTTTCAGAAGAAGAAATTAAATTAACTTTAGAAGAAAAATTAAAAATTTCAGAAGAAAAGGTGGAGGAAGAAAAGAAAAAGGTGGAGGAAGAAAAGAAAAAAGTGGAGGAAGAAAAGAAGAAAGCTGAAGAAGAAAAGAAGAAAGCTGAAGAAGAAAAAAGGAAAAAAGAAAAATCCATGATACATAATAAGAAAATGGAGAAGTTTATGAATATGCAAAATGAATTAATTCAAGAATGTAATGAAGAAAAAGAAGAATTAGAAAAAAGTATTGAAAATGATTATATTCCTATTAATGAAGAATATGATTTAAATAAGGGATATTGTTATTGTATGATTGATCCGACACGTCCTAATTGGAGAAAGATAGGTAAGTCTTCTAAAGAAAAAAATATACTTATTAAGCAATATATACCTAGATATATGCCTGAAGGTGTTAATATTATTCAATGGACGGCATTCACGAATTCAAAATTAGCTGAAGAACATATATTTGAAAAATTAAAAAAATACAGAGTTAATAATACTGAATGGTTTAGATTTGATAATCATGATAATGAATCTATAGATGAACTTGTTAAAAAAGTCTTTAATGAATATGATAAGTTTATTAATCCTTAGCTATTATGAACTTAAGAATAATTGTATATCTGAATCAGATAATCCCTTTTCTTTTAATATAGACAATTGTTTTTCATTTATATGGGTTATATTGTGATGTATCGATATTGATTTATGTTCTAATTTCCATGTATCTTCTATGAAACTATGCTCACCTATAATCAAGTTTCCTCTTCGTGTCATCATAACTATATTTGTTCCATATATTGTATAGCAGTCATCGCATCGTGATGAGATATGGCCCATCTGAATATCAGTCGGTCTAATATCTGTTCTATTATCCCTCTCGGGATCGGCTAGATTTTCTACTTTTAAAGTCTGACCCAGAACCGCACAAATAGTATGACCATCGGAATTAAATATTTTTCTATTATATTTTTCATAATACTTTATAAGATACTGTTTATGTTTATCTAACATATCAATACACAACTTGTAATGAGGAGACTCTTGATCAATGTGTTCATCAATATCAGATATACTTGATATGTATGTAAAATAATCCAGATATGCCGAAGATAATAGGAATGGTGTTGATTTTTCTTTGAGAGGGATGGCGCAAGCTAATTTCTTCTTTTTATCTTTAATTAATCTTTCCTGTTCTCTCGTAATTGCTATGGGGTGTAAACGCTGATCGCGATCCTTTATGACATAATCGTCGGCACCAGGTGTAGAATAAATGCTGAATTTTACCTTACTTTTGATCTTACGTGTTGTACTGTTTTCTTTGAATAATTCCAATGTACAACTACATGGTCCGGGATGATCCTTGGGCAATACACATTTACGTTTCGCTTGATGAGAAACTACATCTTGAAAAGAATTGGATATATATGGTTTTATTTTATCATAGTGCCGCTTTAAAGTAGACTCGTTTGTCGGCGCCACTCTCCCAACATCTCTAAGGCACATCATAGATAAATAGTGTTCTCCAATTTCACTATTTTCAAATTCATTTGCAGTGTTCTGACACTTTTGATATTCTTCACCATATATATTAATTTTCTGAGAAGACACTCCTCCCGACGACATCTTTATCTCTTTGTTTTAATTTAAGTAATCTTTAAAGATTTAAGATTAAATCAAATTTTAACAATAATCTATGATAAATTATTTAATCATAAATTATTTAATCATAAATATTATCTATGATATTATATCTATGAAAGGTTTAGAGAATATTAAAAAAGTTAAATCACCCGTTAAACCAACTGGAGTTTCACCTAATAAAAGAAACAACAAAAGTTATGAAAATTTTTTAAGAGGAAGAGATGAAAAAAAAGAAATATCTAAAGATAAAAAAGTGATAAAAGTTCAGAGAAAAAAGAGTTCACCGAAAAAAGTCGTAAAAGATATCAGAGATATTAATGATATTGAAAGAAAAATGATACAGATGAAAGATAATAGTATAAAAGTCCCTACTCAGAACACTAGTATGAGTAAGACTGCTATGCCGAAACCAATTATACAAAATCCACCTAAAAGAGTAGAAAAAGTAGTAAAACCGAAAGTTGAAACGGTTTATAATGGTCCTCAAATGAATAATTCTAAATCTAGAGTAAGAATTTCTGATATAGATGTAAGGGAAAAAAGACCAGATGAAACTTTAACTGAACATAAAAAATATATACAAAAACCCAAGCGTAGTTTGACTCGTAATACGAGAAGTAATACTAAACAGACTAAACGTCCTATTAATCGTAGTAAGAATAATCATAGTAAGAATAACCATAGTAAGAATAATCGTAAGATAAGTATTCAAAATAAAAAATTAGGTGAAAAGGAAATTCAAAATGTTAGTCAAAAGATGCGACAAATAAGAAGCACTAAAACAGAAGAAATAAAAAAAGAGTTAGAAAAGCAAGGTGTAAAGGTATCCGGTAAAAGTGATAGATTATTAAAGGATATTTATTTATATTCAAAAGTTTGTAATATAAATATTACACATGAAAAATAAACACTATTTAAATTATAATGAATCATAATTTAGATTTATTAAGTATAGGTCATTTTTTACTTTATTTATGTTTAGGTTATTATATTAAACATAGATATATATTTGCATTGGTTCTAGGTATCTTATGGGAAATATTCGAAAAGATAATAGTATCAAATCCATATACTCTTTATCTTTTAAAAGAATATTGGTTTATACCGATTGAATATATAGATGATACTTTTGAGCATAGTATAACTGATATAATAATAAATATGATTGGTTCTAATATTTAGAAACTTATTTTCTAAATTAAGGTATAAAATGCCACCTAGACAAATGTCAACTAACAGAGTGAATCGTTTGGGTCCAATCGATTATTCTCCCTCCGACCCGAGGTCGGACACCCGTGCACCACCAGTAGCAAGCACAACCAGCAGCAGCGGTAGCAGAAGCAGAAGAAGCAGAAGCAGAAGCAGAAGCAGAAGCAGCAGAAGCAGAAGCAGCAGAAGTAGAGGCAGCAGAAGCAGAAGCAGCAGAAGCAGAAGCAGCAGAAGTAGAGGCAGCAGAAGCAGAAGCAGCAGAAGTAGAGGCAGTAGAGACAGTCGTAGCAGAAGTGGTAGCAGCAGAAGTAGAGGCAGCAGAAGCAGAAGCAGCAGAAGTAGAGGCAGCAGAAGCAGAAGCAGCAGAAGTAGAGGCAGCAGAAGCAGAAGCAGCAGAAGTAGAGGCAGTCGTAGCAGTAGAAGTCGTAGTAGAGACAGTCGTAGCAGAAGTGGTAGCAGCCAGATTAGGGCTTCCCTCCCACCCGCCCACCGTCAAAGGCAGGCTTCCACCCCCCCCCGTCAAAGGCGGGCTTCCAGTCCCCCTCGCGTCAGTGGTCGGGCTTCCACCCCCGTAATCAAGGTTTTTTCAGAATCCACCAGAAAGTGGCACGATGCACGAGTGGAGGGGGTCAACGAATACGGCCACGTTAGGTTTAGTTATACTACCTCGGATGGCCGGGATCGCGAGAAAGATTTATCTCCCTTGTCTACTAAATATAAAGTCCGCGAGAAAGATTTATCTCCCTTGTCTACTAAATATAAAGTCGTCGGTGTGAGTAACCCTGAAGCGAAGAGAATAGCGTTGGTGAAGGCGGTGGAGGCGGCGGATTCATCCTGGGTACATGGGTACCAGTATGATGGCGTTACTGATTCTATTAAACGAATTCGGGCTTCCACCCCCCCCCGTCAAAGGCTGGCTTCCCCCTCCTCTCATGATTCTGACAGCGGAAGCGACTTTGAGAGCGTCAATGGTGGCGAAAACCCTGACATGGATTCTCCTCCACTCGTTTACGATGCCGAGCCAGAGCCGGAGCCAGAGCCGGAGCCGGAGCCAGAGCCGGAGCCTGAGCCGGAGCCTGAGCCAGAATGGGAGCCAGGGGCGAAGGAGAAGGCTAAGCGGCTCGCGAGTGTTTACATGAATTTGAGTCGTGAGGAATTGATCATTATCATAGAAAGCAATAGTGCTTATAAAGCTACCCGAGATAAGGTGAATCTGAAGGATTGTTCAAAAGAAGATTTGATTGATATTATTGTATACAATCACAGAATAGATGGGGGCGATATGACTAATTTGATAACAAAAGCGAGAAATGAACAAGGGGGCGACGATATATCAAAGAAGGCGAAAGCAGCCGAACAAGATGATCTCCCTTTAAATGAATATAGATCTTCAGCTGTAAATACTACATCCATTCAGAGTGGTCTAAAAGTTGATGGTGACCCAAGCAAACGAGTTAAAACTAATATAAGGAATTTGAAATCGGATAACCCCGATGATAGACTCCCGCCCGAGGAAGAACCGAACATTCCGCAGGAGACGGAAGAAGAGAAATCATATTATTCATATTTTATGGATTACTGTAATGGTGAATACGAAGAATACAGAGAAGATGTGATTAGTATAAGTGAGAGTGATTTACCCGATAAACCGGACTTAGGGGGGGGGGGGCAAAGGGGGGGGGCAGGTAATATTTTTGGATTATTATCGGGTGATAATAAACTAAGTAAAATATTGGTTCGTTTTAAGCGGGATCATTTACAAGATGGAATACAAGATTGGAAAATATTGACGTTTATATGGTGGATAAGTAAAATAAACGAATTTGCATTTAGATTATTATGGAAATTCTGTGGAAATATAATAATTATATTACGCAATGTATTGGGTGGTGGTCGTTTAGCTCTCAACAATCTCGGCGTTTTTACTAATGAATTAGCGATTCAATATATCATCAAGTTAGGGCAATATAGCGACCTTGAAGTGGGGGGGCAGGTCGCTGCGAAGGCCGCTGCTACAGGAGATGCCACCCATTTATTCCATGATGTATTAAATGCGGCAGCTGATACATTCCATTTTAACGCAGAAGAATATGATATTCTTCCAGTAAATTATTTTCCGATGAAGAAACCGGCCGAGGATGTGGATAAAATGTTGGCGGCTTATAGAGAATACGGGGGCATAAATTTAACCACAATGATAGACAAATTAACAGACGATATTACGAACTCCCTGAAGCCGTTTCAGGAAGAATACGAACGTATTGTAAGTCAACCAACAATGGAGAAAAAGGCAAAGGCTGCCGCGTGGTCGGCTGCTAAATTAGTTTTCAAAGGCCTCGGATATATCGCAAGATGGGTTTTTCCTTATATTAGGGTACTAGTTACTTTTTTTTGTACATATTTTAATAATATATTATTTGCATTAAAACTTTACCTTAATTATGATAATCCTTATATGGCATATCGCGCATTGGCAAATTGTTATATATATTCTGAACGGGAGGAGGATGGTTCTGTGATATTCCACCCATCATATCTGGCGCGTATGCTTAAGGGATACTACAATAGTGAACTGACGACTATAAATATTAAAATGGAAGATATGGATTATTGGGTAAAACGTCCCAGCGTGAACTTGGGGTGGCTTGGGCGGATAGAGTTATTTCTCGGAGGCCGCTACGTGCCTGGAGATCAAGGATGGGGATGTTGTAAGGCGGATGGTTCAAATGCACCACCACGAATTGAAGGGGCCCAGCAGGGATGTAATTCTTCAGATCCATCACAGTCACAGTGCACTGTGATGGGTGGAGGGGGTAAAAAGAAGAAAACCAGAAAGAAAACCAGAAAGAAAACTAGGAAGAAAACCAGAAAGAAAACTAGAAAGAAAACTAGAAAGAAAATTAAGAAGAAAACTAATAAAAGGAGTTATAGATAAATTTAATTATCTATAATATTTTTTATGTGATTTGATTATAAATGAGTGATGAATCGTCAAAACCCGAATTAAAATACGATGATAGTTATGCGAATCAGGTTAATAATATTATAGATACATTAGATTTAGATTCTGAAACTGATAGAGGTATTTTAAAAAGTCGTTTTCTTTCAGAAGTTGTTGAATATGAGCGAAGAAAGTTAAAAACAAAGAAATATTATGATATTTTTAGATTTATAGTGACTACTGGCTCTATTCTTTTACCTGCGATATTATCATTAGGACAAATGGATCCCGCTAAACTACCTAAGAATTTTGATCAGGTTACATATTGGGCTTCATGGACTATTTCCTTAATGGTTACTGCTTCAAACGGTTTTTTACAATTGTTTAGTTTAGATAAAAATTATTTTGAATATGCTCTGACTACTGAACAATTAAAAACAGAGGGATGGCAATACTTTCAACTTTCGGGTAAATATGAAGACGATGAATCTCATCAAGAAGCTTATAAAGCGTTCTCTAAAAGTATTGAGAATATTAAAAGAAAACAAGTTGAGAAAGAATATTCAGGGAAAGGTGATGTAAATAAAAATAAAAAAGAAAAGAAGTTTGATTTTCAAGCAGAACTCATGAAAAATTTACCAGATGAATTAAAGAAACAAATACCTGATAAACCTAAAGTGGATATAGAAACGGGTGTTACAAATAAGATGAATGAAATAGAAGGTTTAATAAATGATAAAATGAATAAATTAGATGTATTAATGGGAATGTTAGAAAACAAGAAGATTGATGGAGATGTAGCATCAACAGTAGGAAATGTTAGAGAAATTTTAACAGGTTCTATAAAAGAACAAGTTAAAGAAGCGGCGTCAGATGTCGTAGATGAAGTGATTTCCAATGTAGATAATAATACAAAATAATTATTTATTTTTTATTTATTTTTTATTTATTATTGTATAATAAATGGGTATAGGTAGAAAATCACGCAAATTAAAAGGTAAAAAAAGACAAACAGGGAGAAAAATAAGAAGAGGGACCCGACGTAGTCGATTAGGAAGAATGAGTCTGATGAAGGGGGGGTCTGCGGATGCGGCGGTCGAGGCGCTAGGTGGAGTTTCTACTGGATGTGATAGTATCAAAAAATTGATCGATGAATTAAATGGGAAAACCAAAAATCTATTTCAACAGCAGGCACAGGAAGCCAAGGAAAATAATGCTACATTAACAGCAGAAAACCGAGAATTAAGACAACAAATAGAAGCATTAACAAAAGCAAATGAGGATACACTGGAAAGATTAGCAACAGAACATTCAAAAGCAGTAGCAGAAGAAAGAGAAAAGGTTGCTACATTAACAGCAGACTTAACGAGAGCTCAAGCAAACGGCACAGCAAGCGCAGAAGAATTAGAACTTATCCGAGAACAACTAGCAGCAGCTCAAGTAGGATTAGAAAAAGAACAAAGCGAAAACGCAGTTGTGAGTAGTGAGCTTGAAGATGCAAGAACCAAAGCTGCAGATGCTGAAGCTGCTGCAGATAGAGCAGCTGCAGCAGTTACAAAAGCTAATCAAACTGCTGCAGCTCAAAAACAACAAGGTGAAGCTAAACTTCGACAAATAAGCGAGAAGTTCAAAGAGATTGATGCGGTAGTTGAAAAATTGAGAAAAAGTTGTATCGAGAATATTCAAGTAAGTTTAATAAATCTGATTGAAAACCTACGTGAAAAAAAATGTTTAGATCGGGATGAAGCAGCGAAGTTTCTAGCGCGGCCTGAATTGAAACGCCCTGATGAGGTTCAGGTAGACCCTCCTATTCCTGAACAGGGAGAATAACGCCAATTATGAGTAATAAAAAATTTCCTGAATAATATTAAGAGAGTGGGGTATTTAATCTTAAATTAAATTTTATATATTTCTTATTATAGATGAGAAAGAAATCTATTCATAAGGATAAAAAAAATCGTAAGAAAACATATCGTAAGAAAACAAATCATAAGGAAAAATATAGGAAATCTAACCTTAAGAAAACAAAACACAAGAAAACATATCTTAAAAATAAATATAGTCGTAAAAATAAACAGAGTGGGGGGATGGAATTCACCGACCCAGATGCAGACGTCGCGGAGCATGCTGAGGCGTCAGAGGCTGACGGCGAGATGCTGCTCGACGTCGAGAGGCTGCTCGAGGAGCTTTTTGAGAAGGAGCAGGCGCTGATTAAGTCCGCCGAGTTTGGTCAACAACTGTTGCAGAGGGCAGAGGACGCGGAGAGAGATAACGAAGAATTGAATACACTGAATTCTCAATTGGAGATGAGAGTCCATGAAGCAATTGCACAAGCACAAACCCTAATTGATGAATATAATGCTGATAATGAAGAGAGACAACAAGAACTACAAGAGAAGGAGGATGAACTAAATTTGAGAGAGAGTGGGATTGATGAGAAACTTAGTCAAATGGAGGCTAGAATTGAAGGATTTGAAGAAGAAAAACAAAGATTAATAGATGAATGTGAAGAAAAAGTATTGAGTAAAGAGAATACAATTTTAGGATTAGAAACTAAAATAGAAACTTTAGAAGGTAATTTAAGACTCAGCGGAGAATGGCAGGAACAAGTTAAAATATCACAAGAAGCTTTAAGGAAAAAGCGTGATGAATTACAAAACGCAGTAAAGGCATTAGAAGCTGCTTCAAGCCAGAACAAAAAATTAACAGCCGAAAATACAGAATTAAGCGCTGGTTCAGAGGCACTAAGTAAATGTCTAGAAGATATAAAATCGAAACTAGTAAATTTTAGTGTATATATTGAAAGTTCGAAATAAATTTGATTTTATTTTATTTAAACTTAAATTAAAAAAGTTTACTATAAAAAATGTCCCTAGAAGAAAAATACAAGAAAGAAGAATTACAAACGCATATTTACAATACACCCGATACATATGTTGGTGGTTGTGATTTAATTTGTGAAAAATTATTCGTTTACGATTCTTCATCCGATAAAATCGTAGAAAAAGAGATTGAATATATTCCAGCTTTATTTAATATTTACAACGAGATTTTAGTGAATGCTAAAGACCAATGTACAAGATTAAATGGTTTATATATGAAAGATAAGAGTGTAAATATAGTAAGTGAAATTAAAGTAGAGATTAACCCTGAAAAGGGTGAAATAAGTATTATGAATAATGGAGATGGTATTGATGTTGCCGAACATCCTAAAGAAAAGAAGAATGGAAAACCTATTTATATTCCTCAACTTATCTTTGGTGAATTATTAACATCAACAAATTACAATAAAAATGAACAAAAGGTAGTAGGAGGTAAAAATGGTTATGGGGCAAAGTTAACAAATATCTTTTCAAAATCATTTAAGTTAGAAACAGTTGATTTTCATCGTAAAAAGAAATATACTCAATTATTCAGAGGTAATATGAAAGTTATTCAAAATCCTAAAATAAGTGATTATTCGGGTAAACCATATACTAAGATTACATGGACAGCGGATTTCAAAAGATTTGGCATAGAAAATTATAGTGAAGATATGATAAATCTTATGGTGAGACGTGTTTATGATATTGCTGGTATTACAGAAAAGAATGTATCAGTATATTTAAACAAGAAAAAGTTAAGTGTAAAGAGTTTTTCAGATTATAGTAAGATGTATCTAAACGATGAAACATTAATTTATGATGAATTTACGGATAATAATATTCCTTGGAAGATAGGTGTAAGTATTTCAAATACAGATAGTTTTGAACAAGTATCCTTTGTAAATGGTATATCTACATCAAAAGGCGGGAAGCATGTTGATTTAATAAGTAAGATGTTAACATGTGGTCTAAAAAAACAATTGGTGAAGAAATGTAAACGAGATATTAATGAAACATATATCAAGAATTATTTACGAATTTTTGTAGATACATTAATTGTTAATCCGTCTTTTGATAGTCAGACAAAGGAAAGATTAATTACAACAGCATCTAAGTTTGGTTCAAAACCAGAAATTTCAGATAAATTTATTAAACAGATAATTGATAAAACTGATATTTTAGAACGTGTAGTTCAGTTTAGTGAATTTAAGATGAATAAACAAAATAAAAAGACAGATGGTCAAAAGAAGAACAAGATAAGAGATATTCCTAAACTAGATGATGCTAATTGGGCTGGAACTCGTAAATCAGATAAATGTATTTTAATTTTAACTGAGGGTGATTCAGCGAAATCAATGGCTATATCAGGATTATCTGTTGTAGGAAGAGATATTTATGGTGCTTTTCCTTTAAAGGGTAAGGTAATGAATGTAAGAGATGCTTCTGTAGATCAAATAATGAAAAATAGTGAAATTACAAATCTGAAAAAGATTCTGGGTTTAGTGAATGGAAAAGTATATACGGATACAAAGTCATTACGATATGGTAAAATTATGATTATGACAGATCAAGATCATGATGGTTCTCATATTAAGGGTTTAGTAATGAATGTCTTTCATCATATGTGGCCATCTTTATTAGAATTAGGTTTTATTACAAGTATGATAACTCCTATTGTAAAGGTATCTCTAAAGAAACAGTTAAAATCATTTTATACATTAACCGAATATCAGGATTGGTTAAATAAAACAAAGAATAGTAAATCATGGAAGACAAAATATTATAAGGGATTAGGGACATCTTCAGCAAGTGAAGCAAGGGAATATTTTAGTAATATGAAATTAAATAATTATATTTATACTCCTGATACAAATGATAAGATGAGTTTAGCATTTAGTAAAGATAAGAGCGACTCAAGGAAAGAATGGTTATATAATTTTGATGAAAATAGTATTCTTGATCATAACGAGACAGAAATTAGTATACCGGATTTTATAGATAGAGAATTAATTCATTTCTCAAATAGTGATACTCTTCGTAGTATTGGTTCATTATATGATGGATTAAAACCCAGTCAAAGAAAGATTTTATATTCTTGTTTTAAGAGAAAGTTATATAATGAAATTCGTGTGGCACAATTAGCCGGTTATGTAAGTGAAAACGCCGCTTATCACCATGGTGAAGCATCATTGCAAGGGGCTATTATTGGTATGGCACAAGATTTTGTAGGGTCAAATAATATTAATTTGTTGATGCCGAATGGTCAATTTGGAACAAGAATTATGGGAGGTCATGATTCAGCGAGTCCCAGGTATATTCATACAGAATTAAATAAGATAGTTGATTTAATTTATCCTTTGGTAGATTTTAAGTTGCTGGAATATAATGATGATGATGGTATCTTAGTTGAACCTAAATATTATGTTCCTATTTTACCGATGGTTTTAGTGAATGGAATGAATGGTATCGGGACTGGATTCAGTACAAGTATTCCGATGCATGATCCAATTGATATTATTAAGAATATGAAACGAAAAATCAATGGTTTATCTTATAGTAATATAAGTCCGTATTATAGAGACTTTGTAGGTAAGATAGTCAAAGTAGATAAAAATAATTATATCAGTAAGGGTAATTATGAAATCATAGATGAATGTAATTTAAGAATTACAGAGTTACCTATCGGAAAATGGACAGATGATTATAAGAAGTTTCTAGATGGTTTAATACCTGATACAGGAAAGAGTAAGAAATCATTAGAAAATGAAAAGGGTAAGAAAAAGAAACAACCACAGAAAACAATCATAGATTATGTAAATAATAGTAGTGATAAGGATGTAGATTTTACGATAACCTTTGAAAAAGGATTTTTAAATTCATTACAATGGGATGAAGATGAAAATATTGATGGTATTGAGAAATTCTTTAAACTAACAACAAGTAAAGGATTATCATATAATAATATTCATTTATATAATAGTAAGAATCAAATAAAGAAATATGATAATATACATAATATCTTTGATGAATTTTACAAAGTGAGATATCAATTATATGTAGATCGTAAAGAATATTTACTAAATGAATTAAATAATGAATTATCTATCTTAAAGAGTAAGATGAGGTTTATTACAGATGTAATGAATGAAAAGATACAAATTTATAAACGTAAGCGTGTAGATATTATTCAAGATTTACTTAATGAAGAATATCTTATGGTCCATGATGGTAGAATTATCGATTTCAAGAGTAATATGAAACCGGAAGAAGTAAAATATTATGATTATTTAATTAAAATGTCTATTTATTTATTTACAGAAGATGAAATCGAAAATCTAAAAGAAAAGATAAATAAACTGAATATAGAATATGATAATTTAAATAAGATGACAATTGAAGAAATATGGTTAAGTGAATTAGACAGTTTATTAGAATATTTAGATTAGATTAAATAATAAATTAAATTTATATATTATAGATATAATATGTCAACTTATGTTGTAGCTTCAGGAGGTAATTCAAATCCAAACCCAAACTATGCTGATCAAAGTGTCCCCGAAAGACTTAGATACAATCCTGATAGGGGATTAGATATAGATGGTGAAATTATAGGTTCTACGCCTCAGGGTGATTTATATGATTATGATTTAATGTCAAGACCAGGTGTAGGTGTTTCAGGTTCGGGTATAATTATCCCCTCAGAAATAGATAATGGTTTTCCTAGTGTAGATGATTATATTTCTAATCCAGATGGTACTAAAACATTAAAGAGTGCTTTAGCTGAAAATCAAAGTAATACTGCAGGTGATCCTTTTGATATGATGATTGATAGAGTCAATAATGGTAGAATGGGGGATATAAAAAATGTAGAAAATATAAATGTTCCGGAAAACACAGATATAATTATTAATAAAGATAATAGTGATTCATCTATTAAGGGTATACTGGAAGAGAATTCACTGAATAGTTTATTTTTTTCTGAGATGAATGTTAAGGTGATTCAAGATACATTAAGATATCGTGTTTATAAAAATACAGAACAGGTAATTTCAGAACAATCATCTAATGATTTATTTATTATTATGAGATCTATTATGTTACAATATGCTAATTTCAGAGTAGGTATAGAAAATATTGTTGATGAAATAAAACGATTAAATGAGAAAGTATTAGATTATGCGGTTTCAAATGTATCATCTAATGTAAAACAGCATCAGGGATATGTAGAAGATTTATCTAAATTACCTGTTCCGATGGACATGCCTGTATATCATAATAAGAGAAACTTCACATATGATATTTCTAATTTATTGTAATTATCTAATACAATTGTAAATATTTAAACATTCTATCTTATTATTTTTTATGAATATTCTTTTAGAAAAGAATAAACCCTTATTGATTTATGGTAATCCAGGTTCAGGAAAGACACATTTAGCATTAGAATTATTAAAAGATACAGTATTATTACATCTGGATAGTATAAATTTAAAAGATATCAAAGATATCAAAGATATTAAAAACTATATCTTGGATAGGATACAAAAAAGGAATATAACTTTAATGTTTCAGGAGCGTAAAGAAACACGTGGATTATTAATAGATGATTTACATACTTTTTATAAATATGATAAGATTAGTTTTAATGGTATTTTAGATTTTTTAAAAATGTATAAATATTATAATAATAAGATAATAATAACTTGCGATACGAGTTTTTTAAATAATAAATATTTGAAAAGAATTAACATGAAAAGGTTTCATTTAAAATATGAATATAATGAATACTATAAAATTTGTTTAGGAATAAGTAAAGAGAAAAAATATAAATATAGTTTAGATGAATTAGACAGTAAGATATATAAATCATATTATAATTTTCATAAATTTATGAGCGATTGTTCTGAATGTGTCTATAATGTTTCTATCCGTGATAATTTTGATGGTATAGAGGAAATTACAAACAAAATGTGTAAAAAAAGATACGATTTAAATGAAATATTTAGATATTGTAGTGGAGATGAAAAAATAATCTTATTAAATATGATGGAAAATATAAATGATAAAAATACCGAAGGTTATAAAAATATTTACAAGATATACGATTTTATAAATATTTTTAATAATAAATATATTTTTTTAAAAGAATATGAATTATTAAATATACCAATTTGTTATATAAATAAATATATGAATTATGATAATCATAAGATAATTTATAATAAATATACGAGTAGAAATATGATTACATTTAAGAATAATAAAATTTATGATGAATATTTATATTATTTAATAGATACTTATGTAAAACATGATAAATATAAAGATATTATAATAAATTATGAAAAAAATATTTTGAAATATCATATAGAAATGTATGAAAATGTTCATAATATTAAAGTGTTGTTTCAATAGTATTAGTCGATGATTTTATTTTAGGTTTAGTTAACACATGAGTTGTTTTTACTTCTCTGTTATTCATAATAAGATTCATCGCTTGTTCAATTTGATTATCATCTGATATTACTTGAGATAAATTGCTTCTAATATTTGTTTTATTTAATGGTTTTTTAGTAGTTCTTTCATTGCATCTAATTTTACCGACCTGTGTATTAATATCTTTAACATTATGATTAACCATAAAGGTAGTAATTTGTGGTTGTAAAATTTTATTTTTAAGATTTTTTAAATCTTTAATTTTACCTTCATATTTACTGATTTCTTCATCAATGGCTAACCATTGTTTTAGTTGTGATTTAAATTCTTTTAATTCGGCATCACTGATATCAAATTCATCATTATTCATTTTATTAACAATACTATAAATTTTTTAAATAGTTATTTAAAAATGATACTATAAATTTTTTAAATAGTTATTTAAAAATAATAAAATATTCATTTAAAAATAATAAAATATTCATTTATAAATGTCTCTTTTAAAAGATAAACCATTAAAAAAATGCCATACTGATAATCGTAAGATGATAGATGATATTCATGAAGATATGATAAAAAATATGAATGATAGAGAGTTAAATGAATATTATTTAGATAATGGTTTATTACTTGATAAGTATTACAATAATGATAATATTGAAACTGAAGAAATAAAAAATGGAATATTATCTTATTTTGGAGATAAAGGATGTATAAATACAAAGGAAAATAAACGGAAAGAAATAATAAATAATTATATGAGTAATATAGATGATAATATATTAAATTATAAGGGAGATATAAATAATGATATATGTAAAAATTGTAATAATAAATTATATTTATCTACTTTAACATCTGAATTATATTGTAATATTTGTGGTAAGTGTAGTGATATATTAGTGATAACCGATAAAGTATCGTATAGTGATCCCCAGAGTGAAATAACATATTATACTTATAAAAGAATAAATCATTTTAATGAATGGTTGGCTCAATTTCAAGCAAAAGAAAGAACAGATTTACCAAAAGAAATATTTGATAATATTTCAGATGAATTAAAAAAAAATAAGCATATTGCTTTGAAAAATTTAAAATATAACGACATTAGAGAAATCTTAAAAAAATTAAAATACAATAAATATTACGAACATATACCCCATATATTATCAATAGTAACAGGTAAAAATGCCCCGATACTTGATAGAAAAAGCGAAGAAATATTAAGATCTCTTTTTAAAGAAATACAAATACCATTTATGAATAATTGTCCTCCAAATCGTAAGAATTTTTTATCATATAGTTATGTTTTACATAAATTTTGTGAGCTTTTAGAATATGATCATCTATTAGAATATTTTTCATTATTAAAAAGTCGTGAAAAATTACACGCTCAAGACTTAATATGGGAAAAAATATGTAGAGATTTAAATTGGGAATTTATACCTAGTTTATAATAATATTATTATTTACCTATCATAAAAAACTACTCCTTTTCTTTTTGTTTGATTATTCCATATATTATGACAAGGATTACCTACTTTAGGATCCATACAATTTTCTCTAACGGGTTTAAATGAACCCCATAATGGAGATTGAGATTCTTTATTACATTGTTGAAAATAATTACCCATATTATTATTCACATTAAATGGATTACATGCTGTTCTATCATTATTTAATGATATTTCATTTGTAAATGAAAAATTATTAACGGTATTCATTATAGTAGGTATAAATAAAAAAAATATAATAATAGATACACAAATGAAATATATGGGAGGTAAATTTTTTTTATGTAAAGAAATTTCATCGGTAATGAAATCATTAGTAAAGCCTCAAGATGTTGATCTTTATATAGAACCTTTTTGTGGTGCATTAAATGTATTAAAAATTATGAATGAAGATTATAAATCTTTTGCTTCAGATTATCATCCAGATTTAATACAATTATGGAAAGAAGTTCAAGATGATACTTTTATACCTCCCAAAAGTGTAGATTTAGAATTTTATGAAGAATGTAAGAATTTTAAATCACCAAATTCTTTAAAAGCTTTTATAGGATTTAATATGAGTTTCGGTGGTAAATTTTATGCCGGATATGTTGATAAATATAAAAGAGATAAAGTTGAAAATTTTTTAGCTGAAGCAACTAATTCATTAAATAAAACGAAAGATAAAATAAAAGATGTAGAATTTCAATGTATATCTTATGATTCATTAAAACCCCAAAATAGTTTAATTTATTGTGATCCTCCTTATCAAAATACAAAATTCCCTATCAAATATAGAACTGATACAAAACATTATGATATTTTTGATAATGATAAGTTTTGGATAAAGATGAGAGAATGGTCAAAAAATAATTATGTATTTATTTCGGAAATATCGGCACCCGAAGATTTTATAGTTGTATGGGAAAAAGATGTACATAGATCTGCTTCTCAGTCATCAAAAACCCGATATAAAAATAGTAGTGAAAAGAATAAAATAGAAAAATTATATGTTCATAAAAGTGTTTATCAAAGATTAAATTTATAAATAATATAAATTCTTATAAAAAACTTACCTTAAAAGACATATTTCATACAGAAACCAATAAAACCATTTTAATATCAACCTAAATAATAAAACCTAATTAAATTAAATTTTACTAAGGGGACAACGTTACTATAGCTTGTTTTTATCATGTAGTATGAATTAATAGATTATCTATCCTAATTTAATTTTTCACCATTCATATTCGAAAATATATGGTTGTGACCACCATTTTAATAGGAATATTTTATATAAAAAACTATACTTTTCCTATTCACTATAAATTTTATATTTATTTTAATTTTCAAACGTAAATATTTTTTTATTTTATATATATAATGCTTGACGTGGATATAAAGAAAAAAGAACCTATATCTAAACAAGAATATGTTAAATTAAAAAATATATTAACTACATATACAGATACTGGTCCATTAAACGAATCGGATATGGAAAAAATATTTCAGGAATTATCTAATTATTTTTTTGTTGATAATGAACGTTCATTAATGGTAAAAGAAAAATGGGGTAATCAAAACTTAGTTAAATATAAAGAAAACTCTGATATTCTATCAGGTAAAACAACAGGTGAAAAAAATAGAATACCAGCTAATTCATTATTAATTATAAACCCAGAATGCAATCCTTTACTAGATGAAAATGGGAAATACACACTTAAATATAATAATAAATGTAAGTGTGATGCAGGGTACTCTGGATCTATGGCACAAAAAAAAGATAATCTTGCTAGTGCTAGTCAAGGTTATACTCATATTCAAAATTTAATAGATATTGGAGATAATTGGAAATCAAAAATAAAAAATCGTTTTCCATTATATTTAGACTACGATCGTTCTCCTGATAGTCTTATTAAAACTTTAAATTTACCTTTATTTGAAAATCTTAAATTTAGTGGGCGGGGTAGGTGGGACGAAAATGTAGGTATAAAGTTCGAATGTTCTGGAGAATCATCTGGCTACAATAAAAAGGCGATCAGTAGTGTTTTGCAGCTTTCGCCTTTTTTGGCATGGTTAGAAGAAAAACTATTCACCCTAAATTTAGATATTTATAAATATGGAGAAACAGAAGGTGAACCATACACAATCGAAAGGTTATTAGTTGAAGACTATGGTGAAGGTGTCAACTCTTATGAAGTAAAAAGGGGTAGCAACTTTTATAATTTACTAAAAAACTTCTGGACAAATAATCATCTAGTATTTGCAGACAAGACATATGAAGAAATGGAGGCTATTCATCAGAAAACAATAAATATGTTTAATAGCGCTGTCGGTGTCGCCGGTTTAACGTTGGGTATTTTAGGATTACCATTTATTAGTGTCCCCCTTTTAGCTACAGCTGCAGGAAAGGTTATAACTTCTGTAGCCGGCGTTATTCTAGGATTACCCGGTCCTTTAACAGATTTTACAAATATAGGTGATGGGGAATCTTGGGTAAAAAAATCTGCTAAAATTTTTAAAATCAGAATAGAAACATTAAAAAATATACCCATCGAAACAAGGGGTAGTCCAATTGATATGTATGAATTATTAAGATTAACATATTATTCTATAAATAAAAAGACTTTTAGAGCATTAATGAAATGCTCTGATACTAACCATGTAAATACACCGATACTAGCTCAGCGTGTAAATACACCGATACTAGCTCAGCGTGTAAATACACCGATACTAACCCAAACAGAAACACCAGTAGATGGTAGGATAGATTTAGGCGATAGAGATTCCTCAGAAAATCCCGACCCACGGACTGTCTCTGAAAATTCCGAAATAATTGGAGGCGGAAAATCTATATATTCTTTTAAAAGAAGAAAACGAAAAAAGAAAAAATCTAAAATGAAACGAAATAAAAATAAATCTAAAACTAAAAGAAGAAAACGTTCTAGGCGCCATTAGATGATTCATATTTTTCTACTTCACTTTTATAATCATCAATCATATATTTTTTACAAGGTGTAAATAATCTATTATTACTTTTATTATATTTTTTTATGAATTCTATTCTTTCTTCATTATCTAAATTTTTTTCATCTGCAATTTTATTTAATGTATAAATATTATTAATTATTAATAATTCTTCAAGGAAATCCATATTTAATCTTAACTAAGATTTTATTTTTAATATGATATAAATATTTAAATATCAAATTTATAGTGAATTGTTAATAATTTTTGATTATTGTTGAATACATCCTACGCCTTCATCTTCTTGAATAAATTCTTTTAAGACTTCATCCTTTTCTTTATAATAATAAGCTTCCACTAATTTACCATCATTCCGTTTCCTATCAAAATGAATTAATATTTTTTTAAGATATTCTTTTTGTTTTTCTCCTAATGTTTCGGGAAATATAATATTTAAATCTATTATTAAATTACCATAATCTTTATCGGAACCGTCGCCTAACGATTGATTATCGTGTTTAATAGGCATACCTTTATTAAATACCTGAAACATTTGATTGGGTTTTACTATTTGATCTATTTTAACATTTAAAGGTCCATCTAAATGATCTATGAAAATATCAATACCCGTTAAGGCTTCACAAATAGTAATATCTTCTTTAATATATAAATCATCACCTTTACGTTTATATCTAGGATGTTCTATTTCAACTATTTGAATTACTAAATCTTCTGTTAAATTTAATTCAGGAATATAATTACCACCATCTTTTACAATAATATTATCACCATTTTTACTACCTCGTTTAATATTAATTATATATTTTGTAGATTTATTGGTGAATGCTTCATCTTTTTTTACTTGATGATGAATACTAAATTCTTTTTGTGTTCCATGATATAAATCTTCTAATGAACACTCGAGATTATATTTCATAACTGGATTACTATTTAAAAAAGGTGAAGATGATAAATCCGAAAAAACAAATATATTACTATGCATATTTTCTCCTAGACCAGTAAAATCGACATTAAATAAACTCTGAAATAATTCTAAAGGATTTATTTGAGGAATATCGCCAGAAATACTATCGTATCCAAAGTTATCATACATTCTTCTTTTATCAGTATTCATTAAAATATCGTAAGCTTCTGATATTTCTCTGAATTTAGATTCAGAATCTGAAGAATGATTTTTATCAGGATGATATTGAAAAGCTAATTTTTTGTATGCTTTTTTTATATCATTTTCGTTACAGGATTTACCGATTCCTAATATTTTATAAAGATCTTTCATATTTGTAATAATATATGAAAAAACAATAATAAATAAAACGTATAATTAAAAAATACTTTAATTCATAATAGATGGTATTTTAATCTGATAATTCATGTTTCTTGATTAGTGCTTTATCTTTTATGAAAAATGGTTCATAAATATTTAAATGATCTGTATAATTTTCATCATGATTTCTTAACCATAACTTAATAATATTAAATTCTTTTTTAGGAATAATAGAAAAACCATTTAAATAATCTGTATTATTTTTATTTTTTGAAATATCTTCACTAAGAATATGATTTAATATAAAATCAAATTGTTCTTTTAAAACATTATTTGAAATTTTAAAAGAAACACAACAACCTTGTCTGTTATCAGGATCTTCCCATGTAGGAAATATATCTTCTCTCATTATAAAAAACATACTATTTTGTAAATGAATTTTATGAATCGTATCATTTAAAAACTTTATATCGTAAGCGTTTGTTATATCATAAATATTTTTATAACTATTATTTTTCCAATTAGTATCATTTATATTATGATACCATAAACACCAATTGGTATTTAATTGATAATTATTCATTATCCTCCCTATAATTATAGTAATTTCTTTAAATAAAATAAATAAATATATTATAATGAGTACATTAAATATAATATATTTTAAGATTCCATTAGTTTCTATAATTTATCTATTATTATTGATAGTAGTATCTCCATTTATAGATCATGCTTTTACATCACTTGATGAGGATAAAAAATTAAAAGAAAATAACTTTCAAATATTAGGTGAAATAATCTTACATGTAATTGTTATTGCTTTTGTTTGGTATATTATTAATCATTATGTTCCAAAATATATAGGTTCATTATTTAATATAAAGATAAAAGAAGCTACAAAATCCGCAATAGGTGTCGTATCATCAGTAGTATTAATAGGATTACAAAAGAATTTAATAGATAAATTAGAATATATAACATTAATACATCCATTTCGAATGAAAGATTTATATAGTTAATTCTATCTACAATTATTATAAATTACAGTAAAATAATTATCACATAATATTTCACCAATAATAGATTCATTTTCACATTCATAAAAATAATACCATTCTACAGGAATATATAATGATAATCCTTGTGTAAGATTTATTTTTTGACCATATTTTTTAATACTATCATTTGGTTTATTTATGATATCATGCTTATGTTTAGGATTAAATAAATATAATTTAGATTGTCCATATATTTGATTAATCAAACATAAATTATGTTTATTTTTAGTTAATATAATACTATTTAATCCTTTATATAAACTCATTAAATATCTTTTATATGTGTGTATTTGACTATAAAAGGGTTCATAGATAGTATCAAAGAGTTCTTTTAAATGTAATGATTCATATAAATCTTTATTTTTATAAAGATACATATTTTGTTCTTCAGTAAAAGATTTTAATGATAAATATCTATTATTATCATGAATAATTAAACCGGGATTATCTTCTGATAATTTCTCAAATGATAAATTATTATATTTTTCATATTTATTCACAAGATTATGAATTAATAATGGTTTTCTTTCTTTAAGATGTTCAAATATTTCTTCACTATTTGCACTTTGTAATTGTTCTAAGACAGCGTTACTATTTATATTATGAATTTCATAAATATGTTTGATCGTTAAAATGATAATTGTTAAAAATATCAGATAAAATATCATTAAAAGTATATAAAGAAATGTTATAATAATAGAATTATAATAACGTAATGGCTCTCACTGGATCTGTAA
>Ga0075480_10000107_pt1 | contig 40581 bp, 37 predicted proteins | sample DEB08_DNA_7_FD_81590 | JGI IMG/M metagenome (GOLD analysis project Ga0075480, IMG submission 81590) | Aqueous microbial communities from the Delaware River and Bay under freshwater to marine salinity gradient to study organic matter... | ecosystem: Environmental > Aquatic > Marine > Coastal ... | reverse complement strand
GCCTCTTTTAATAGTTGTTTTTCAAATTCATAAGGAAGCTCAAACTCTTCCAGTATTGCGTGTATTTCGTTATTTATATCTCCTTTTTCTCCTATTACTCTTATAATATTAGCTTCTGGTATTTTTTCTTGCCAATTAGATATATTAAACACAACTATTTCGTTTTGTTTAATGTTTTTATTTGTTGTACTAAATATTAAACTGTCCTTATTAGAGTTATATTCAATTTTTTTTATTCCGTTTTCTATAAAAACAGTGCCAACATACTTTTCTTTACATCGTTTAATTATGTTAATTACCTCAACCTCTCTGTTGTTTATTTTAACACAATTTACTTTGTCTCCGTTTAAAGCTTTGTTTAAGTTGTTTTCTGAAATAAAGAAATCTTTTTCATGATCACAAGAAATTAAATATCCTGATCCTTTTTTGGTTTTATCTATAACGCCTGTTATATATTTTTTTTTATTTAAAACATATCTTCCTGGAGAAGTTTCTAGTATTTGTTTTTTTTTAAATAAATTTTTCAAAGAACTTACTATTAAAGCCTCTTTTTTTTCAGGTATATAACTTCTTATTTGTTTATAATTAAATTTTTTTTTTGGAAATTTATTAAATATCTCTAAAATTATATTATCGTACGATTTAGTTTTTTTCTTTCCCATATGCTATTCTGTAAATATAATTCTAATTAATTTTAAAAAAGGAAAGAATAGTTAACAAACAAATAATATAAATAAAGAATTTTTAAATAATATTTATTGTTTATTATAGCTTGTTGATTTATACAATAAAAAGAAAATATTGTTGATTTTAAAAAAATAATCAACACAGAACTAACAATTAAAAAAAAATCAATAAGAATATAACAATAGAGTAATCAACAGGTGTTAACAAACAATTAGTTAATAAAAAATTATTTCTTAATTGTTAACAAGTAATAAATTAATGTTAGTTGATTGAAGAAAAAAACTAACAAAAGATTTTTATTTTTAGTAAACAGTCCTTTTTTAAATATTATAAAAAACAGTTAACAATCAATAAACTTATTATTAACAAATGAAAATATCAATTGGAAACGATCACGCAGGAACTGAACACAAAAAAGAAATAATTAAAACACTTCAAAAAAAAGGGCACGTTTTAATAAATAATGGCACAGATTCAAGTGAAAGCGTAGACTATCCAGATCACATTCACCCAGTAGCCGTACAAGTGTCAAACAAAAAATCAGACATAGGTATTATTATTTGTGGAAGTGGAAACGGAGCCAACATGACAGCAAACAAACACAAAAACATAAGGTCTGCGCTTTGTTGGAACACTGAAATAGCAGAGCTTTCAAGGGCCCATAATAATGCAAATATACTAAGCATTCCTTCAAGGTTTGTTTCAATATCAGAAGCAAAAAAAATTGTTAAAATTTTTTTAGAAACAAAATTTGAAGGAGGGAGACACTTAAAAAGAATAAATAAAATTCCTAAAGAATGAAAATAAAATGGGAAATAAAAAAATGGAACGAACTTTCTATAAATGATATATACTCAATATTAAGACTTAGATCAGAGGTTTTCGTAGTAGAACAAAACTGCGTTTACCAAGATATAGACAAAAAAGACATCCTCGCTATCCATATTATGGGTTTTTTTAAAAAAAAGCTTATTGTCTATTCAAGAGCTTTTAATGAGAAAGAATATTTTAATGAAATGTCGTTTGGCAGGGCAATTGTAAAAAAAGAAAAAAGAGGAATTGGTTTAGGACATTCGTTGGTGTCAAAATCAATTACAATAATAAAAAAAGAATACGGAAATAAGACAATTAAGATTTCCGCTCAAGCACATTTAAAAAACTTTTACGCACAACACGGGTTTGTTGCTAAGGGAAAAACATATTTAGAGGACAACATTCCTCATTTAGCAATGTATTTAAATCTTAATTAATTTTTTTTGTCAGCATTAAAAGAAGGCTGTCAATACACATACGAATTTCTTTACTTTCTAATACGTTTTTAAAATTATAAACAACAAAAAAAGAAAACCCAAAAGGCACAAGGCTTAAATTATTAGAGTTTCTTACCGCCTCCCTTATTCTTCGTTTTAGAAGATTTCTTTTAACAGCAGATTTGAAATTTTTTTTTGGAACACTAACCCCAAAAGTAATCTTACCATCATTAAACATATAACCCTTTAATAATAGCCCTTCTTTTTTAATTGAAAAACCCTCTTGAAACAGCACCTCAATTTTTTTACTACCCTTTAAAGAAGAAATCATTCTGAAAGAATTAGAATGTTGTTGTTTTGATTTATGTCCGCAAGTCTTTTAGAAGGGTCTATCTCAAGCTGTATAACTTTTTTATTGTTATCGTTTATAAAAAAAGAATATTCTGAGCTTACCCATTTCCATGGTTTTAGAACAATAACATCGTTGTTAAATTTTTTTGAACCAAACATTAGGTCTATGGGCAAGTAGTATAACTCCTTTGATCCGTCTTCGTATGATACCATCAGCTCTATAGGCATTGGCATCTTCTCAAGTCTTTTTAAAGAAACACCTCTAGTTAAGCTGTTGAAAGAAACTATTTCATAATCTATCTTATTGGTCGTTCTGGTCCAGTCATTTAGGTACCACTCAAGCTCAAGGTCAGACACCTTTTCTGCAACCCTTTTAAAGTCGTTTGGTGTAGGGTGCTTAAACTTGAAATCGTTATAATATCTTTTTATAGTTTTCTTAAGATTTTCTTTTCCAATGATATAGCCAAGCTGTGATAAAAAAACAGAACCCTTGCTGTATGCGTTAGCGCCATAAGTAAAATTATAATTCCACCTGTCCGAATGAACAGATTGAGGCTGGTCGATTTCTAATCCGGGGTTTTCTTTTTGCAGGTTGTTTATCATATAGTAACTTTCGTAGCTGCTTTTATGAGGAAAAGAAGAGGCTTTGTCGTACACAAACTCTTCTGCAAGAGAAGTGATGTATTCAGTAAAACCCTCGTCCATCCACGGATGTTTAGCTTCGTTGTTTGCTAAAACATGTTGAAACCAAGCATGAGCAAGCTCATGAGCTGTAACACCAAACAGGCTTTCATAAGACCTTTCTCCAGTTATCATTGTGCACATCGCGTACTCCATCCCGCCATCACCGCCTTGAATTACAGAATATTGCTTCCAAGGATATGGACCAATATTTGATTCAAAGAAATCAAGCAGCTTTAAAGTGTCTTCTTGTAGTTTTTTCCAATCGTCAATATTTACAGTAGGCTTATAAAAAAAATGTAAATCTACTCCAGATTTAGAGGTTTTCGTGTCGTGAATATAGTCTGGATCTGCGGCCCAAGCAAAATCATGAACATTTGGAGCGTAGAACTTCCAGGTTAGAGTGCTTTTATCCGTGTTTTTAGTTTTAGCCCCATAACCATGCCCTATCTCTTTTGGGTTTTGAAGATAACCCGTCCCACCAACCACATAGTTTTTGTCTATTGTGATGTTTACAGTATAATTTCCCCATACGCCATGAAACTCTCTTCCTATATAAGGGTTTGGATGCCAGCCTTCAAAATCATATTCTGCCAGCTTGGGAAACCACTGTGTCATTGTTAAGCGAACCCCTTCTTTGTTTAATTTTCCAGACCGCCTAATTTGTAAAGGAACCTGACCGTTAAAAACCATTTCTAGCTCTGTTTTTTTCCCCGGAAACAAAGGCTTATTAAGTCTTACAACCAATAGGGTTTCGCTTTCACTATAGTTAGTTTCTTTTCCGTCTTGTTCTAAAGAGCTAACGCTTAATGCGCCAAAATCTTTTTTTTCAAGACCAAAAATTCTACTTCCCACTCTTCTATCAGGATCTTGAATTGTTCTAGAACGAACATCCATTTGACTACCAGGCCGAAAAGCATTGAAGAATAAATGGTAATAAACCTTGCTTATTGTGTCAGGAGAGTTGTTTGTATAAAGAATTTTTTGTTTTCCAGAAAAGGTATAATTTGAAACATCCATATGAATGTCCATGAAATATTCAACATGCTGTTGCCAGTTGTTTTGTGAAAACAAAACCAAAGGAAAACACAACAAAAAAGTAAAAAAAAATTTCATAACAATTAATTAAAGAGTTGATTAAAAGAAAAAGATTGGTCAACCCGAACCCCTTTTTCAGTGTTTTTTAAAGTAATAATTTCGTTATGAGCATCATGTTCTAGAAACAAGTAATAATTGTTTTCAATAGCTTCTTTTAAAAAAATTTCTTTTTCGCTCATGGACACCAAAGGCCTGACGTCATAACCCATTACATAAGGAACGGGCAAATGTCCTGAGGTTGGAATAAGGTCAGCAGCAAACACAATAGCCTTGTTTTTATAGTGAATTTTAGGGATCATTTGTTTTTCTGTGTGTCCGTTTACAAACAAAATTTCTAAATTAATTTCCGGCTTATGCTTAAAGCCAGGGCTATGATCTGAAATAAAAGAAAGCGCGCCTGAAGACTCAATAGGAGAAAGGTTTTCATTTAAAAAAGAAGCTTTTTCTCTAGGGTTTGGTTTTTTTGCCCAGGCCCAATGATTCTTGTTGCTCCAATATTTCGCGTTTTTAAAAAGAGGCCTGTAAAAAGACTTGCTTTCGTCCCAAACAGAACCGCCGCCGCAATGATCAAAGTGCAGGTGCGTAAAAACAACATCGGTGATTTGGTCACAAGAAAACCCTGCATTTTTAATTGAAGAGACTAAATCGTAATTCCCCCACCTATAATAATAACTAAAAAACTTTTCAGACTGTTTAGACCCCATCCCTGTATCAATTAACAACAGCCTTTCACCGTCTTCAACCAACAAACACCTTGAAGCTACATCAATCATGTTGTTAGAGTCAGACGGGTTGGTTCTTTGCCAAAGAGACTTAGGAACCACACCGAACATAGCCCCCCCATCAAGCTTAAAGTTTCCGGCCTCAATTGGATGTAGAGTCATAATATAAATAAAGATAAAGAATTACTTAATAGTAAGCCTTAAAACCGAACATACAGAATTGTGTACAAACTTATCTTTACCCCCACCAAACAACACGTTTAGCCAATTGTCTTTTTCTGGAGTTCCTAAAATTAATAAATCAAAATTTGCTGATTGCTCAGAAATTGTAGCCAAAGGGCTATCGCTTTTAACCACCAAAAGCTCACTCTCACAACGCGTTTTAGAAATTAGTTTTGAAGAGGAAATTGTGATGTTTTTTGTTGCCTTTTCCGAAGAGTCAAACGAAACAATGTTTAGCAAGGTTAATTTTGCACCATAAAAAGAACAGATGTTTTCAGCAACCTCAATAAAAGCCTTATTCTTTCTTCCAGGCCTTAAAGCAAGAACAATTTTTTCGAAATTTCTAACACCATTGTCTTTATAAAGCGCAAAACTAGAATTCACATTTCTCAAAAGCCAGCCAATAGGGTTTCCAACTAAAATTCCAGACCGAGCCCTTCCTTCCCAACCCATTACAAGCCACTTGCATTTTCTTTGTCCAGTAATATTTTCAATAGAGTTTGACACATTGTGAGTTGAAACAGTTTCGTAGGATAAATCAGCTTGATTTAAAGATTTAATGTTTAAAATTCTTCTTTTTATTGATTCAGACCTTGGAGAATGCGTATCAATAGCCTCCAAAAAAGTTTGATTAGGGGCCTCGATTAAGTTTATTGCGTTTAGTTTTACGTTTTCCTTTATTGACGAAGCAATTTCAACCAATGTTTCTGGGGAAGTTTCTTCACCAAGCAACGGGACCACTATTTCAGCATTAGTGTTTATAACCATCTCTTCGCTTAACCCTGAATCAACCCTCGTTTCTTCAACAGCGCCCTGACCACTTCGAAACAAAAAAGAAAAAATACCGTAACTTGAAAACACACCCTTTCGGTTGGTTTTTCTTCCATAAAAGAAAAAAGTAACAAACCCAAAAATAAAGGCGCCAAGAACAGAAAGCAAAGGCATTAAACCAAGATAGGCAAGTAGCACAATTCCGCTAATTACACCAAAAACTTGAACATAAGGATAAAAAGGAGACTTATAAGAGGGGTTATACCATTGTGCGTTAGTTTCTCTAAGAACAATTACAGCTAAATTTACCGAAATAAACATTAAAACCTTAAAAGCACTGGCTAATTTTGCTATTTTTTCAACATCTAAATAAATTATAGCAAGGCCAATAACAAAAGCTGTAACAATAATTGAGTAAACAGGGGTCATAAACTTTCCGTTTACTGAGCCTAAAAAACCAGGCAACATTTTATCTCTTGCCATTGCAAAAGGAAATCTAGAAGAAGCAAGCACACCAGAGTTAGCCATTGATAAAAGAGTTAAAACCCCAACCACACCTGCAGCATACCCAAAAGCGTCACCACCAAGTTTTTGAGACAGGGTATAAATTGGCTTTATGTCGGTTGCCAAAAAAGAAGCCTCAATGTTGCCAACTAAAACAACAGCAACCAAAACATAAACCACCGTTATTAAAAACAAAGAAAGCAACATTGTTTTAGGAAGATTTTTTTCTGGATTTTTAATCTCTCCAGCTACTGCGGCGACCTTTGTAACACCTGCATAGGAAATATACAAGAACGCAACGGCGCTAATAAAACCAGAAGATTCTTTAGGAAAAACAGGCTCAGTAAGAGCGCTGTCAAAGGAGCCAAATCCAAAGAAAATAAGACAAATTAAAGACAAAACACTTGTGCTCACTATAAAAAGCTGGGTCTTCTCAACTTTTTTAACACCAAAAATATTTAGAAGCAAAATCAATAAGAGAGAAAAAAGAGCAATACTTTTAGTGAGACTAGAATCAATCTCAACAAGAACATATAAATAAGCACTAAGCCCAACTAATGAAAAAGCGCTTTTAAGCAACAAAGAAAGCCACAAGCCTAAACCAGAAATAGTTCCAAACAAAGGGCCGAAAGCACGTTCGATATAAACATAAGTTCCGCCAGACTTAGGCATTGATGTTGCCAACTCAGACTTTGATAAAACAGCAGGCAAAATACAGAGAGCGGCAACCAGGAAGGCAAGCCAAATAGAGGAGCCTGTAATGCCAACCGCAAGCCCAGGCAGAACAAAAATTCCACTGAGCATTCCCCCAATACTTACAGCTATTGCACCAGGCAAAGACAGCGTTCTTTGTAGTTTTTTCATAAAAGCATATTGTATTAAAAATAATATTTTTAAGCAAAAAATCTATAGATATTAACAGAATTGTAACTAAAAAGACTTAAGCCCCTGTCTTTCAATCAATAAAGCTAGACGGAAAAGAACACTAAAGCGTTAGCCGAAAAAAAGGTCGCAAAAAAACTAATCGTTAAGCTTTAAAACAGCCATAAAAGCTTCTTGCGGAATTTCAACCCTACCAACTTGCCTCATTTTCTTTTTTCCTTTTTTCTGTTTTTCTAAAAGCTTTCTTTTTCTTGTAATGTCACCCCCATAACACTTTGCGGTCACGTCTTTTCTTAAGGCTTTTATTGTTTCTCTAGATATAATTTTTGCCCCAATCGCGGCCTGTATAGGTATGTCAAACTGTTGACGAGGAATTAATTCCCTGAGTTTTTCGCACATTTTTTTTCCGATAGAATATGCGTTATCAAAATGAATCAAAGCAGACAAAGCATCAACCGAACTTCCGTTAAGAAGCAAATCAACCTTTACAAGCTTAGAAGGCCGTAATCCAATTGGAGAATAATCAAAAGAAGCATAGCCTTTAGAAACAGTTTTAAGCCTGTCATAAAAATCAAAAACAATTTCAGCTAAAGGCATGTCAAACGCGAGCTCAACTCTTTGCGTAGTTAAATAGGTTTGGTTTTTTATTTCACCTCTTTTTTCAATACACAAACTCATAACATTTCCAACATAATCAGATTTGGTAATTATAGCTGCCTTTATAAACGGCTCTTCAACACGATCTAGACTAGAGGGATCAGGCAAATCAGAGGGGTTGTTAACTAAAATTGACACATCAGGCTCTTTTCTAGTAAACGCGCTATAAGATACATTGGGAACGGTAGTTATAACAGACATGTTAAACTCTCGCTCTAACCTTTCTTGAATAATTTCTAAGTGAAGCATTCCTAAAAAACCACACCTAAAACCAAAACCAAGCGCAGAAGAGCTTTCGGGAGAATACACCAAAGAAGCGTCGTTTAATTGAAGTTTATCCATAGAAGAGCGCAACTCTTCATAATCTTCCGTATCTACAGGGTATATTCCAGCAAAAACCATTGGCTTGACGTCTTCAAAACCCGAAACACCTTCAGACAAATCAGAGCTAAGATCAATAATTGTGTCACCAACCTTTACTTCTTTTGCGTTTTTTATTCCAGTAATTAAATAACCCACATCTCCAGCACCAATATATTTTTTTGGAGTTTGGGTTAGGTTAAGCGTTCCGACTTCGTCAGCAGAATAGTTTTTTTGGGTTGCTAAGAATTTTATACCTTGACCTTTTGAAATCTTTCCAGAAAAAACTCTAAAGTAAGTTTCAACTCCACGAAATGGGTTATATACAGAATCAAAAATAAGAGCTTTAAGCGGACCCTCATCATTCCTTTCAGGCCCAGGAATTACATTTAAAATAGCGTCAACAATATTTGCTATACCCAAACCCGTTTTTGCAGAAGCGTGAATAATCTCCTCTTTTTTACAACCTAAAAGATCAACAATATCGTCACTAACTTCTTCAGGATTTGCTGAAGGCAAATCAACCTTGTTTAGCACAGGAATAATTTCCAGGTCATTTTCTAAAGCAAGATAAAGGTTTGAGATTGTCTGAGCCTGAATACTTTGTGCAGCGTCAACAACAAGCAAAGCACCTTCGCAAGCTGCTATAGACCTTGAAACTTCATATGAAAAATCTACATGTCCAGGAGTGTCTATAAGGTTTAAAACATATTCTACACCATCTTTACTATAGTTCATTTGTATGGCATGAGACTTTATGGTTATTCCTCGCTCTCTTTCCAAATCCATATTATCTAAAAGCTGATCTTTTTTTTCACGGCTTGTTACTGCGCCAGTGAAATCAAGTAGCCTATCAGCTAAAGTGCTTTTGCCGTGATCAATATGTGCAATTATGCAAAAATTCCTTATTTCGGACATACTTTTTAATAATCGACAAATATAAGCTAATAAAGCGTTTAAGTCTATTTAGATTAAAATTTTACTTTTGCAATAAAAATTAGCCTTTTGATAAAAATAGGAGACATAAAAATTCCAAGCTTTCCGCTGCTTTTGGCTCCCATGGAAGACGTGAGCGATCCTCCTTTTAGAGCTTTGTGCAAAGAAATGGGAGCAGACGTCGTTTATACTGAATTTATATCAAGCGAAGGACTGATTAGAAACGCTCATAAAAGCGTAGTTAAGTTGGATATTTTCGAAAAAGAAAGGCCTGTTGGCATACAAATTTTTGGAGCTAATTTAGAGTCAATGCTTCAGTCTATTGATATAGTTGAATCTGTTAATCCAGATATAATCGATATAAATTTTGGGTGTCCAGTAAAAAAGGTGGTTTCAAAAGGAGCAGGAGCAGGAATATTAAAAGACATAGACCTTATGGTAAAACTCACCAAAGAAATGTGTAAAAGAACAAAACTTCCCGTAACAATTAAAACCAGGCTTGGCTGGGACGAAAACTCTATTAGAATTGTTGAGGTTGCAGAGCGCCTGCAAGACGTTGGGGCTAAAGCCATTTCAATTCACGGAAGGACTAGGGCTCAAATGTATAAAGGAGAAGCCAACTGGAAGCCAATAGCTGAAGTAAAAAACAACCCCAGAATGTTTATTCCTGTTTTTGGAAATGGAGACGTCAATAGTCCAGAAAAAGCACAATTAATGAAAGACGAATATGGATTAGACGGAGCAATGATAGGAAGAGCAAGCATAGGTAATCCATGGTTTTTTAACCAAGTCAAAGAGTTTTTTAAAACAGGAAAACACATGAAGCAACCATCGATTTTAGAAAGAATACATGTAGCCAAGCGCCATTTAGAGATGTCAATAAAATGGAAAGGAGAAAGATTAGGGATTTTAGAAACACGAAGACATTATTCAAATTACTTTAAAGGCATACAAGACTTTAAACCACATAGAACTCAGCTTGTCACTTTGGAGACATCCAAAGAATTATGGGCATTATTTACAAGACTTGAACAGGAAAGCGAATCTTTTATTGCTGCAGTTTAATTTTTAGACTTCTTTTAGAGGCTAAAAAAGCCCCTGTTCCACAGATTATCAACAAAAAAGAAAAGACAGTTATAATATTTGACGACTCAAACCCAACAGGATAAGGGATAGAAGTTCCAGAGAGGGTTATTAAAGAATACTTTTTTTGAAGCCAAACAAAAAACACTCCTAGAACAAGCCCAATCATCCCTCCAGAAACAGAAATCATAACCCCGTGGAATAAAAAAAGACCCTGAATTTGAAGTTTTGTTGCGCCTAGTTTCATCAAAGTTTTTATGCTGCTTTGTTTTTCAACAATTAAAATAATTATTGCTCCAACAGAATTAAACATTGCCACAATTAAAATAAGAGCCATAAGCAAACTTAAAACCAAACCCTCAGAATTAATCATCTTATAATACGTTTTATTAAGCTCTTCCCTGCTTTCAATTAAAAAGTCGTTACCAAAAACAGCATTTAACTCTGTCTTAACAGAGCTTTGGTTAGAAGTTTTTATAAGAACAGAAGTGATTTGAGAGGGCTGTTTTTGAAACAAATTTTGAACTGCACTCAAAGAAGAAAAAACAATTCTTTGGTCTTTTTCGTCGGAGCTATTAAAAACACCAGAAGCCATAAAAGAAGAGCTTTCAAAAGCACTTTTGTTAAGTCCGCTTCTTTTTTTTAAGTAAGGAACAGAAACAGTTAAAGTATTTCCATATTCAAATAGCCCAAGATTGAGTCTGTCTGCAGTAGAATAGCTAACCACAGACTCTTTGGTTTCAGCATTAAGCCATCTTCCAACAGCAATAAGAGTGTCAATTTCAATAACAGCCCTGTAGTTTTCCTGAACCCCAATAATTTTGCCAAAAGAATTTTTCCCATCACTACTTAACAATGCTTTTTCTTCAAAAACAGCAGTGTTTAAAAAAGGGCTGTCTTTTAGAAAAGAATCTTGCTTTTCAGAGAGCTCAAAAACCCCTCCGGACACATGACTAACTTTAAGGTCAGGGTCAAAGGAGCGATTGTATTTGAGCCCAAAATCTTTTAGCCCAGAAAACACAGAAAGAACAATAAAAAAACAACAGGCAGCAACAACTAACACTAAAGACGCAATTCCGCTGATAAAATTTATAATATTTATCCTGCTTTTTGAATAAAAATATTTTAATGAAATAAAAAAACTTATTCCCATTTTAGATTTTTTTTCTTTTTTCCAAAAGAGAAGTGTCTTTAATAGGGTCTACAGTTTTTTTTAGAGCAGCATCTATAGAGTCAATATACTCTAAAGAATCGTCATTATAAAAGAAAAGTTCAGGCACTCTTCTAACTTGGTTTTTTACAAGAATTCCCAGAGCATTTCTAATATCCCCCTTCTTTTGATAAATTAAATCAAAAACATGAGGGGTGTTTTTTGCTGGAAAAACACTAATATATATTTTAGCAGAAGACAGGTCTGACGAGACCCTTACTTTAGTAACGGATGCAATTATTGAACTTTTTGACTCTTCTTTTAGAAGTTTTTGCAATATTGTGGTTAAGTCTTTTTGAACAGATACTCCAATTTTTTTTTGACGGGTTGTCTCCATGTTACTAAAATACAGAAACTTTAATTATAATCTTGAAATTCTAAGGGTGTTTACCTGTCCTCGATCTTTTACAGGCATAGCGGCAAGATTTACAACAAGACTGTTTTTTTTGACAAAACCCTTTTCAAGGGCTAACCTGTTAACCTCTTCAACCGTTTTATCAGTACTCACAAAATTATCGTAGTAAATGCATTTAACCCCCCAAAGAAGACAAAGTTGTGACAAAATCCTTTTGTTTGATGTAAACACAAGAATCATGGCGCTTGGTCTCCATGAAGAAATTTGCCAAGCCGTGTATCCACTATTTGTTAGGGTGCATATTGCAGAGGCGCTAAGTTCGTTGGCAATATTGCAAGCGTGGAAACAAACAGCTTTAGTTATAACTCTTTTAGATTTAATTTCAGGCAAGGTGTTGGGGACTCTAATTAAGGGAGAGTTTTCAACACCATTAATAATTTTACCCATAGTTTCCACCACTTCTACAGGATATTTACCCACAGATGTTTCGCCAGAAAGCATTACCGCGTCTGCACCATCCATAACTGAATTAGCAACATCATTAACCTCAGCTCTTGAAGGGGTTAAGCTGTCTATCATTGACTCCATCATTTGAGTTGCAATAATTATGGGTTTTCTAGCCTGTTTGGCTTTTTTAACCAAAAGCTTTTGTTTTAATGGAACTTCCTCTGCAGGAATCTCAAGGCCTAAATCCCCTCTAGCAACCATTATTCCGTCAGCAGCCTTTAAAATTCCATCCATGTTTTCAATAGCTTCGGGCTTTTCAATTTTAGCAATAATAGGTATTTTGTGTTCAGAATGCTTTTCAATAAGTTTTTGTAGCTGCTTTACATCTTTTTTTGTTCTTACAAATGAAAGAGCAATCCAATCAAGCTGATTTTCAATTGCAAACAGCGCATCCTCTTTATCTTTTTTTGTTAAAGCGGGCAAAGAAATATTAGTATTAGGAAGGTTAACCCCTTTTTTAGAGCTTAATACACCACCTTGAATTACTTTAGCCTCAACCAAATCTTTTTTGTTGGTTTTTAAAACTTTTAAAATCAATTTTCCATCGTCAATTAAGATCAATTCGTTTTCAGAAACATCTTTCGGAAAATCAGAGTAATTAATGGACACCAACAAACCGTTACCAGAGCCAATATTGTTTGTTGTTATAGAAACAACATCTCCTTTTTTGACTACAATATTTTTATCAACTAATCCTAGGCGTATTTTAGGGCCTTGCAAGTCTCCTAAAATAGACACATGTATGTTTAAAGAAGAGCTTATTTCTCTTATGTTAGAGACTGTGTTTTTAACCTCGTCATGCAGCGCGTGTGAAAAGTTTACCCTAAAAACATTGACGCCCGCAAGAATTAAAGACTTTAATTTAGATTCTGATGTTGAGCTAGGCCCTAGGGTTGCAATTATTTTAGTTTTATTTAAGTTCATTAATGTTCAAAAATTAAATTTTCTTTAGACTTTAGTTTGTTTTTAGGAATTCTATAAACAGAAATTACTTCTTTTATGCTGTTTATTTTAGACAAAAACGGTGTAAATATAACCTCATCCCCGCTAAACTTCAAAATATAATCAACAGAACTAATTTCAGGCAGCAAAAAAAACCCTTTAAAGTCATTTTCAAAAAGCGTGTTATTTTTTTGTTTTACATCAGAGCCCTTGTAAAGATTATTATAAACCCAAAGATCAAACCCTTTTTTTTTATCAGAATAATTGTAGGCCATGAAAAAAGCATTAGTTTTTTTGAAGGTTAAATCTTCTCTAGACCTCTTTAATGTTAACCCTAAAGCAAGATTTAACAAAAGAATCATTACATAAAACTCTTCTCCACAATGTATTGCATAGTGACTCGTATAGGGCTCTGCCTCAGTATGTCTTAAAACATGATTCGCCATAAATTAAAGATACAACAAGAAATGAATTCAAAAACAGAAAAAGGTCAATCGTCGAATTTTTTAAACAAAACACAAGCATTGTGTCCTCCAAAACCAAACGTATTACTCATGGCATAGTTGGTTTCTCTTTTTTGAGCCTTATTAAAAGTAAAGTTTATTTTATTGTCAATAGCATCATCATGAGTGGAATGATTAATTGTAGGAGGAATAACACTATTTTTAATAGACAATATTGAAGAAATAGCCTCAACAGCGCCAGCAGCACCCAATAAGTGCCCTGTCATAGATTTAGTAGAGTTGATGTTCATTGAATATAAATGCTCTCCAAAAACATCAAAAAGAGCTTTAGATTCAGCAACATCTCCTAAAGGAGTGGATGTTCCATGCATATTAACGGTGTCTATTTTTGTTAAATCAACACCAGCATCTCTCAGACAGTTTTCCATTACTTTAATCGCACCAATCCCCTCAGGATGTGGAGCAGTCATGTGATACGCATCAGCCGACAGACCCCCACCAACAAGTTCGGCATAAATTTTAGCCCCTCTATTTTTAGCGTGCCCATATTCTTCTAGGATTAAACAGCCTCCTCCCTCGCCAAGAACAAACCCATCTCTATTTTTATCAAAAGGCCTTGAGGCAGTTTCAGGGCTTTCGTTTCTTGTAGATAGTGCGTGTAAAGCATTAAATCCTCCTATACCTGAAATTGAGACGCCAGCCTCAGATCCACCAGAAACAATAACATCTGCATGCCCTAAACGAATATAGTTTAGACCGTCAATTAAAGCGTTAGCTGAAGAAGCGCAAGCTGAAACTGTAGCAAAATTTGGACCACGAAACCCGTTTCTTATAGAAATAATACCAGGGGCAATGTCAGGGATCATTTTAGGAATCATAAAAGGGTTAAACCTTGGAGTTCCGTTTCCTGCAGCAAAACCCAAAACTTCGTTTTGAAAAGTTTCCAGCCCCCCAATTCCAGCCCCCCATATAACACCAATCCTATCTTTGTCGACATTATCCTCTAATAGACGAGAATCGGAAATAGCTTCTTCTGAAGAGACTATGGCATATTGAGCGAACCTGTCCATTTTACGAGCAAGTTTACGATCCATAAAGTCTTCTGCATTAAAACCCTTTAGCTCACAAGCAAATTGGGTTTTAAAGTTTGAAGCATCAAAATAAGAAATATTGTTAGCGCCGCTTTTACCACGAACTAACCCATCCCAATATTCTGAAACAGTGTTACCAATAGGTGTTAGTGCACCTAGCCCGGTAACAACAACACGCTTTAGTTCCATAAATTATTTTGAACTTTCGATATACTGAATGGCTTGACCAACAGTAGCAATTTTTTCAGCTTGATCATCAGGGATTTGAATATCAAATTCTCTTTCAAATTCCATAATTAGCTCAACTGTATCAAGGGAATCAGCGCCTAAATCGTTAGTAAAACTTGCAGCAGGCACAACCTCGTTTTCGTCAACACCTAATTTGTCGACAATGATTGCATTAACTCTAGATGTAATATCAGACATAATTATTTTTTAAAGTTGCGACAAAAATAAAAAACTTTACATTATATCTTCCTTTTTTTATAAAAATTAAAAAAAAGACTAAGCAAAATCATTGATTTATGAGAAGGAAAAGCGTTATTTTGTTTTATAAAAATTTTAAAAATTGAAAAGAGTCCTCAAAAATATAGTGATTTTTGCCTCAGGCTCAGGCTCAAATGCTGTAAAAATTTATGAATATTTTAAAAATAACGACCAGATTAATATAGCCGGGCTTTACTGTAATAACAGTTCTGCAGCAGTCATTACTAAATTTCAAAAACTTAAAGTTAACATTGTTTTGTTTGATAAAAACGAATTAGAAAACAGCAGTGTTTTAAAGCTTCTTTTAAAAACAGATCTTAGCTTAATTGTATTGGCGGGCTTTTTGTTGAAAATGCCCAAAAAAATTGTTGACCACTTTGAAAATAAAATAATCAACATTCATCCCGCTCTTCTTCCTTCTTACGGCGGCAAAGGGATGTATGGAATGCGTATTCATAAGAAGGTAGTCGAAAATAATGAGCTTTATTCGGGACTAACCATTCATTATGTTAATCAAGAATACGATGAAGGAGCAGCTGTTTTTCAAAAAAAAATTAAATTATCAAAAAACGAAACGCCAGAAACGTTATCTAAAAAAATATTATCCCTAGAACATTCTATCTACCCTAGGGTTATAGAAAAAATATTACAAAATGAATAATAGCGATGTAATAATTTATACTGACGGATCCTCAAGAGGTAATCCTGGGCCTGGAGGATATGGGATTGTAATGGAGCACTGTAAATCAGGGTTTATTAAAGAATATTCTAAAGGGTTTAAGTTAACAACAAACAACAGGATGGAGCTTCTTGCTGTAATTGAGGCGCTAAAAAAATTAAAACAAACAAACCTAAAGATCAACATATATACAGATTCAAAATACGTTGTGGACTCAGTTGAAAAAAAATGGCTGTTTAATTGGGAAAAAACAAATTTTAAAAACAAAAAAAATGTAGATTTGTGGCTTGATTTTCTAAGCTTGTACAAAAAGAATAAAATAAAATTTAATTGGATAAAAGGACACAATAATCATCCTCAAAACGAAAGGTGTGATAAACTCGCTTTTAAAGCGTCTAGTGATAAGATTCTTTTTTCTGATAAAGGTTATGAAAACGAAAACAAAAACACAAACCTTTTATTTTGAAAAAAATACTAATTGTTGGAACGGTTGCTTATGACGAAATCGAGACTCCAACGGAATCGTCTGGAAAAATCCTTGGAGGAGCAGGAACTTATATAGGCTTAAGCGCATCTTTGTTTAAAACAAGCGCCTCAATAATTTCAATTGTTGGAGGAGATTTTGAGCAAGAAAAACTGGATTTATTAAAAGAAAAAGGAATCAACACTGATTCAATTGAAATTGTTCCTAAAGGAAAAACATTTTACTGGAAGGGAAAATATCATAAAGACTGGAACAAAAGAGACACTTTAAATACTCAATTAAATGTGTTAGCAGACTTTAACCCTATTGTTTCAAACGAAGATAAAAGCGCAAAAATTGTAGTGTTAGGAAACCTTCATCCATTAGTCCAAAACTCGGTCTTAGATCAAATTAATATTAACGAAAAATGCGTAATCCTGGACACAATGAATTTTTGGATGGACAACGCGATGGATGAGTTAATGAAAGTAATTAGTAGAGTAAACATCATCATAATTAACGATGAAGAGGCTTTGCAGCTTTCAGCAGAAGACACTCTATTTGCAGCTGCAAAAAAAATATTATCATTTGGCCCCACTCATGTTGTAATCAAAAAAGGAGAACATGGCGCTATGCTTTTTGAAGAAGACGAGTTCTTTGCGATACCAGCATTTCCTGTTGAAAAAGTTAAAGATCCAACAGGCGCAGGAGACACTTTTGCAGGCGGTTTTGCAGGATACTTATCTCAGGTGGACAACACAGATTTCGAGTCCTTAAAACTAGCGGTTGTACACGGCACAGTGATGGCTTCATTTTGTGTTGAGGGGTTTGGAACATCAGTCATGGAAAGATTAGAAAAAGAGACAGTTTTAAAAAGGCTTAAAGAATTTAAAAAATACACAAGGTATTAGATAATTTTAATTATTTTTAATTGATGAGCGATCATATTAAACACGAATGCGGAATAGCGTTAATTAGATTGCTTAAGCCCCTGGAATATTATCAAAAAAAATACGGCACTAAATCATACGGTGTTAACAAGATGTATTTGATGATGGAAAAACAACACAACAGGGGACAAGATGGCGCAGGGCTCGCAACCGTAAAAATTGGAGCTAAACCTGGGGAAAAATATATTTTTAGAGAAAGATCCTCAGCAAAACAACCTATTCAAGAAATTTTTTCAAGAATTAATGAAAGGATTCAAGACGCTAATAAAAATAAAAACAACATTCCTTTCCAAGGGGAATTACTTTTAGGACATGTTAGGTACGGTACATTTGGAAAAAATAATATTGAAAGCGTACATCCTTTTTTAAGACAGAACAACTGGACCCATAGAAACCTTATTGTTGCCGGAAACTTTAATATGACTAATAACGAAGAGCTTTTTGAAAATCTCGTGAAATTAGGTCAACACCCCAAAAGCAAAGGCGATTCAGTTACTGTAATGGAAAAGATAGGACACTTTTTAGACGATGCAGTGCACAAAATATACCGTGATTTAAAAAAAGAAGGATATAACAAGCAAGAGGCATCGCCTTTAATTGAAAAAAGATTAAAAATCAGTAAAGTTTTAAAGAAAGCGTCAAAAGATTGGGACGGAGGTTATGCAATGGCCGGGCTTCTAGGGCACGGAGACGCGTTTGTGTTAAGAGACCCCTCTGCCATTAGACCAGCGTATTTTTTTAAGAATGATGAGGTAGTTGTGGTAGCTTCAGAAAGACCTGTTATACAAACAGTATTTAACACTAATTACAACGACATTAAAGAGTTAGATGCGGGGCACAGCATAATAATTAAAAAGTCTGGAAAGGTCTCTGTTAGGCCTATTTTAGAGCAAAAAGAAAGAAAGGCTTGTTCTTTTGAAAGAATATATTTTTCAAGAGGAAGCGATAAAGAAATATATCTTGAAAGAAAAAAATTAGGAGAACTTTTGTTTCCAAAAATTGCAAAAGCCATCAAAGGAGATTTAGTTAACACTGTTTTCTCATATATTCCAAATACAGCAGAGACATCATTTTACGGAATGGTACAAGAAGCCCAAAAATATATTAGCAATAAATCTATTAAACAAGTCCTGGAGTCTAAAGAAAAAATTTCAAACGAAATGTTGAAAACCCTTTTTTCTCTGAAGCCTAGAATCGAAAAAGTGGCAATTAAAGACGCAAAACTTAGGACTTTTATTGCGGATGATGCAAATAGAGACGAGCTGGTTGCACATGTTTATGATGTTACCTACGGGTCTATTAAAGAAACAGACACCCTGGTAATAATCGATGACAGTATTGTAAGAGGAACTACACTGCAGAAAAGTATTTTAAAAATTTTAGACAGACTTAATCCTAAAAAAGTAATAATAGTTTCAAGTGCTCCTCAGATTAGATACCCAGACTGCTATGGTATTGACATGGCCAAAATGGAAGATTTTATTGCTTTTAGAGCAGCTATTATGCTTTTAAAAAACGAAAGGAAAGAAAGCAAAATAAAAAAAGTTTATCAAGACTGTATAAAAGAACTAAAACTACCGTCTTTGAAAATGAAAAATAAGGTTTCCCAAATCTATTCTGATTTTTCTGACGAACAAATATCTAACCAAATTTCTAAGATTTTGAAGGAGGATGACATAAAAGCAGAAATAGAGGTTATCTTTCAGTCTGTTGCAAACTTACATTTGGCTTGTCCTAAAAATTTAGGAGATTGGTATTTTACAGGAAACTACCCAACACCTGGAGGAAACAAGGTTGTAAATCAAGCTTTTGTGAATTACTATGAAGGGTTTAGCAAAAGAGCGTATTAAGATCTATCTTTATAAAGACTAGAAACATAACTCCAATTAATTACATTAAAAAATCCAGCAATATAATCAGGCCTTCTGTTTTGATAATTCAAATAATAGGCATGTTCCCATACGTCTAAACCAAGAATTGGTCGCCCGCCACAACCGATTCCTTTCATTAAAGGGTTGTCTTGGTTTGCGGTCGAACAAACCTCTAGTTTTCCGTTAGAATGAACGCAAAGCCAAGCCCAGCCTGAGCCAAACCTAGTGCCAGCAGCTTTGGAGAAAACAGACTTAAACTCATCAAAACTTCCAAAAGCACTATCTATAGCAGAAGCCAAATCACCTGAAGGAACGCCTCCGCCATCAGGACTTATTACATTCCAGAAAAGAGAATGATTAAAGAACCCCCCGCCATTATTTCTTACGGCAGAGTTGTTTAAGTCTAGCTCTGTTAAAATAGATTCAATTGATTTTGTTTCTAAATCTGTGCCATTAATCGCATTGTTTAAGTTATTAGTATATCCAGCATGATGTTTACCGTGGTGTATCTCCATTGTTCTTGCATCAATGTGAGGCTCTAATGCATCAAAAGAATAATTTAAAGGAGGAAGTTCAAATGCCATATGTGTTGGTTTAAAATTAAGACATAAAATTAATTAATAATCGTGTATTTTTACTAGTAACTAAGATTTTTTTTTGACACCAACTTTTGAAATCATAAACGCTTCCGCAGGATCAGGTAAAACATTTACTCTTGCTGAACGTGTTTTAACAAGTATTCTTAAATCCGAAGACGAAGACTATTTTAAAAGAATATTAGCATTAACTTTTACTAATAAAGCTGCTCAAGAAATGAAAGAAAGAGTGTTGATTTCTTTAAAAGAATTCTCTAATTCTAAAAACAATAAAAAGCCATCTCCTCTTTTTATAAAAGTAAAGAAAAAGCTTAATTTTTCAAACGAAGAAATAAACAGAAAAGCCAAAGAACGACTAAATAAAATATTACACGATTTTTCTTTTTTTCAGATAGATACTTTAGACAGCTTTAATCATCACATTATAAGATCTTTTGCAAATGATTTAAATTTATCATCGGATTTTAATATCATTACAGACCACGAAGATGTTATAGAAGAGTCTGTTGCAAGAGTTTTTAAAAACAACAATAAAGACCAGAATGCACTGTTGACTGAATTTGCTATTAAAAAAATTTCTGAGGGAAAATCTTGGGATATTGAGCACGATTTAAAAGAATTTGCCGAGGCTATTTTTAACGAGAATCAATTTAAGGAAATTAACGAGGCTTCAAACAATACCTATGAAGAGTATAAAGTTTTGAAAATAAAATTAGCCGCTAAGAAAAAGAGTGAGATTGATAAGAAAAAGAAAATTTTAGAAAAGATAAATGTTTTAATAAACTCTCAAGATTTTGAGTTTAAATTTTCTAGAGAGTCGTTTCCTAAATTTTTGAAGAATGTAAAAGAAAACGACTTCAAATGGGAATCAGTTTTATCAGTTTCTTCACTTTTTTTAAAACAAACACTTTTAACAAAAGGCAGCTATAATAAGGCTCCAAATACTGCTGCAAAATTTATACAACAGCTTGAAATAATATTTTTGAATCTTAAAAAGTCTTTAGTAAACATTTCTGTACTCAACTCATTTGAGAATTCAGTAACCCCAACAGCATTAATAAAAACAATAAAAAAATATTTTAAAGAGATTCAAAAAGAAAAAAACCAAATCTCGATTTCAGAGTTTAATGAAATAATTAATCAAGAAATTGCCAACCAACCCACTCCTTTTCTTTACGAAAAGTTAGGCATAAGGTTTAACAACTATTTTATTGATGAATTTCAAGACACATCAAGACTGCAATGGGCCAATATAATTCCGCTTATTTCACACGCCCTTGAATCAAATAGTCAAGATCAGCCTGGCTCTTTATTTTTAGTAGGAGACCCCAAACAATCGGTTTATAGATGGAGAGGCGCAGACCCAAATATTTTTATTTCTTTAATGGATAAAAGCAATCCGTTCAACATTGTTAAAAACACTGAAGGGTTGCCAAAAAATTTTAGAAGCAAAGAGGAAATTGTAAAGTTCAACAATAATTTTTTTTCCACAGTTTCAAGTCTTTTCACAAGCTCTAACCACCAAAAAATCTATAAACAAGGTTCTAGTCAATTAAAAAACGAACAAAATGGAGGATACGTTACAATTAAATTTTTAAGACCTGAATTGAAAAAAAAAGAAGAAACCAAAGAGGCTTTAAAAGAAATATTGGAGCGAATAAAGTGTTGTAAAAAAAGAGGGTTTAATAATTCAGAAATAGCAATTTTGACTCGTGACAATAAACAGGCCTCTTTGGTTTCTGCCGGATTAATAGAAAGAGGAATTCCCGTATTATCTCCTGACTCCCTGTCAATAAACAAGTCAGAAAAAGTAAAAATTTTAGTAAATATTATAAAGCTCAGAAAAAACCGATCTAACAAGATCGCTAAGTTTGAAATTGCAAACTACTATGCTTCGTCAATAAAAAATGAAGACCAGTGTGTTTATTTTAAAAAAACGATTGATTTAGGACTGGAAGATTTCTTTAATAAATTAGAGATAGGAGATTTAAAAAACAGTTTTAATATGGGAATGTTAAGCGCTATTGACTTTTGTATCAAAACTCTTAAGCTAGACGAAGACAATACAAATCCTTTTCTGTCTATGTTTAAAGAACTTATTTATGATCAATTTTATAATAAGAATAGTAATGAAGGAGAATTTTTGCTTTTTTGGGAAAAGAATAAAGAATCAATACACGTTCCAAGCCATGGAGAGATTAATTCGATCAAGATTCTAACAATACATAAATCAAAGGGACTTGAGTTTCCTGTTGTAATATATCCATTTCTTGACTCTTTAACACACAGAACACGAGGGTTAAAAAAATGGTTTGCAGTAAACGATAAGAAAGGTTCTGCGAAATTATTAACGCCTTTTAATGAAAGCAGCAAGGAATATAACTCTTCTTTTCAGGAGGAGCACGAGAACACAACAGTTAATCAAGAGCTTGACAACGTGAATTTATTATACGTCTCACTAACAAGAGCGGTAGATGAACTTCACTTGATTCCTGTTTACCCTAAAGCCTCCTCAATAGATTCTCATAATCGAATGATTAGGTTTTTTCTTAATGAAAGCGAATGTTGGGAAGAAGAACAGCTTGAATATTCTTGGGGGACAGAGGTCTTAAGGCAAAAAAGCCCAAACATTAAACTTAAAAAAACCAGAGGTTTTCGTGCAAAGTCCCTAAAGGTCTCTCCCAATTTAATGTTTGTAAATCAGAAAATTGATTTTGGAAACGCCTTTCACTATTTTATGTCTAAAATCTTTAACCTCTCTGATTACCAAAAAGAAATAGAAAACCTTAAAAGATCTGATTTTGTCGAAGATGAAATGAAAAAGCAGATAATTTCTCTTTCTAAGCAAGTGATAAGCCATCCGTTGTTAGAAAAATATTTCTACAACAGTATTTCAGCAATGTGTGAACAAGAAATTTTTGTTGGCAAGAAAAGGCCTGTCAGGCCTGACAGAGTAGTTTTTTTTGAAAACAAAAAGATTGTTATTATAGATTACAAAACAGGTGAAAAGAATAAAAAAGATGAAAATCAAATAAAAAACTATGGTCAAATTCTTTCTAAAATGGGATTTATTGTACAAAAAACCATCTTAATATATGTAAGCAGCAGACATAATAATATTGAGCTCGTTTTTAACAAATAAAAAAAAGTAACCTCTAATATCCTATAAATTCATTAAGTTTGCATTACGGAATTATTAAACAAAATATTACAATGAAAAAATTAGTTAAAATATTATCTGTTTTTGTAATGATTTTTTCTGTTAGCACTATGCTGGCTCAAGACAAAAACAACCAATGGCAATTTGGACTGGGAGTTAATGCAATTGACTTTCATCCTGTAGGCACAAACTCTTCAGATAACGCCACTGGAGGATTGTTTAGCGAATACTTCAATATTGATGAAAACTGGAATGCTCCAGCGGCTTTTATTAATACACTTAGCTTAACTAGATATGGAACGGAAGATTTTTCATATGGATTTAGAGCATCAGCTAATACTATAACAAAATTAGGAGATGAAAGAGCAAGAATTGACTCTAAGCTTTTATTTAGTTTAGACGCAGTGGTTTCTTACAACCTTCCAGAATACCTTTCTATATGCAACATGGAGCCTTTCCTTGAGGCAGGAACAGGATACACATGGTTTGGAAAAGAAAGAAGCCATACCTTAAATGGAGGATTAGGAGTAAATATTCCGATTTCTGAAAAAGTTTCAATTAAAGTTAGCTCTGCATACAAGCATGCTTTTAACGATATGCAAAGTTTAAAATCTCATTTTCAACATAACGTTGGTGTAGCAGTTAATTTTGGAGGAAAAGATTCGGATAGAGATGGTGTGTATGATCAATACGACGATTGTCCAAACCAACCTGGTTTACCAGCTTTCAACGGTTGTCCTGATAATGATGGAGATGGTATAGAAAACAGTAAAGATGCATGTCCAGACGTTGCAGGATTGGCGGAATTCGGGGGCTGTCCTGATACTGATGGAGACGGTGTTCCTGATACTCAAGACGCTTGTGTAAACGAGGCTGGGTCAAAAGAAATGAACGGATGCCCTGACTCTGACGGAGATGGCGTTTCTGACAATGTTGATACATGCTCTGATGTTGCAGGACCTGCAGCGAATAACGGATGTCCTTGGCCTGATTCTGATGGCGATGGCGTTTTAGATAAAGATGACAAATGCCCTAGTACAGCTGGCGTTTCATCAAATAACGGATGCCCAGAGCCAACTAAAGAAATAATGGAAAGACTTAATGCTGTAGGGGCAATGATTCCTTTTCAATTGAATAGAGCGGAGCTAGGTAATGAAGTTAAAGGCCTATTAGGAGAAGTTTTAGGGATTATGAATAATTACCCTAAAACGCCTTTCATGATAGAAGGCCACACGGATTCTTCTGGACCAAAAGCTTTCAATCAAAAACTTTCTGAAATGAGAGCAATGTCTGTTAAAGAATATTTAGTCGAAAACGGAATAACTTCGTCTAGACTAATGACAGTTGGTTACGGCGAAGACAAACCAATGGTTTCTAACAGCACAAGAAATGGCAGAATTAAAAACAGAAGAGTAGAATTTAAAGTAATTCCTGCTCCAGCGAAATAAGGCTAAGTTTTTAATTAATATAAAAAAAAGCGCCTGCAATACAGGCGCTTTTTTTATTTTTATTAAATGGGTTCATTTTTAGAAAAAGTAATTTGCGAAATTGACTTTAACTCAATTGATTTAGGATCTACTTGCTTTATACTGCCCAATAAAAGATCTTCCAAAGTATTTAAGAAGTTAATTTTAGAAAATATTTCTAGGCCTGTTTTTGCTCCAATTATTGAGTCAATAGATTCTTTGCTTAAAAGAATTTCTGGGCTTGAGGAGATTGAAATAGGCCTCGGAGAACACCATCTTTACAATAGTTTTGCCAAACAATACCCGTCAAAGCTTTCCTTAGAAATTTATAATAGTGCGGTTGGAATAACATTTTTAAAAGATTCGTCTGAAATCGAACAAAACCTTTTAGAGGTGAATAAAGTAATGAATGATCTTATAGAGATTAATAAGATTAAAAGTTGGGGCGAAAAAGAATCAAACAGTAATAAACATCAACAATTTTTAACTAAGCTTAAACAATCATATTCTGACTTCAAAAACTCTTTATTACGCCTAGGAAAAGGAACTAAGGGGATTTGTTATTCTGAAGCAGTAAATAATTTAGAGTATTTTAAAGAGGCGAATATTGGCATTACCTATTTTTTTGTTGGCCTTAATGCTCTTTCAAAATCAGAAGAATTAATAGTAAAAGAACTGTTAGAGCACAACGAAAGCCGCATTTATTGGGACATTGATTCAGAATTCATTAACACCAAAAATCACAGCGCATCATATTTTATTAAGAAGTATAGAAATGAATGGCAATTTTTTTCTAAAAATAAATTTAAATGGACTTGCAATGATTTTAATAAAATCAAGAAAATTAATATAGTGGAGGCTGACGGGTTTTTGGCCCAAGCTAAAGAATTAGGAAAAGCATTATCCGCTGTTAATATTGAAAATAATAAAACAGCAATTGTTTTAGGAGACGAAAAACTAATACACCCATTCTTGCATTCAATTCCTGAAAACATTTCACAAGAGACATTAAATATTTCAGTCCCAATAAACGAAACAGGGGTGAAGCAGGTGGTAAAATCTCTTTTAGATTTAAAAATCAGTGACTTTAACGAAAACCTATTAAAACAAATAAACAATTTTTTTTCTTCTTCTATTGTCAATACAGCTTTTAACATTAAGCCCTTTCATTTAACAAAACAACGCTACAATTCAAAAGAATTTAAGTCTTCAACAAGAAACAAAAAACTTCTTTTTAGCATATTGTATAAGCAATGGGAAAAAAGCAGTGATGTGATAGATAATACCCAACAGTTTTTGAAAAAAATAATAGCCTGCGATTTTCTTTCTGAACTTGAAAAACACGAAGGGAATTTAATTTTAAAAAAAATTAAAGAAGTAAAAAAGCTTAATCAAGAGAAAAATATTAATATAAAAAGAATTAAAGAGGTTATACTTTTATTCATAAATGAGATAAAAATAAAAGTCAAATCAGGTGTAAATTCAAATGTTAGCGTTTCTGGCTTGCTGGAAACAAGAGCACTTGATTTCGATACGGTAATAATAAGCTCAGTTAATGAAGGAGTTATGCCTTCAGGCAGAGGATATTCTACTTTGCTACCTAACGACTTAAAATTAAAGCATGGCTTATTAGGTTATAGCGAAAAAGACAAAATATATAGCTATCATTTTTATAGATTAATTCAAAGAGCAAAAGAGGTTTTTTTAATTTATAATTCTAATAAAGAAGGCTTAAACAAGGGTGAAAAAAGTAGATTTATTTATCAATTAGAAATTAATAAAAAAGAAGCCCATGAAATTAAATACCATAATTCAAGCGATGATTTTACAACAATTGAGAGCAATAAAGAGTTTTTTAAAACTCCAGAGGCACAAACCAGAATGAAAGAAATTGCTATTAAAGGATTTTCGCCGTCTTCTTTAGAGACTTATATAAAAAATCCAATAAATTATTACATCCAAAAAATATTGCAAATTGATCAGGAAGAAGAAAAAGGCGAATACGCAAGCCATAAAATAATAGGCCTTATTTTTCACGAATCTCTAGAGGAATTATACCAGCCCTTTATTGGCAAATTTCTAAACCCTAAAGAACTCAATAAAAGATGTTCATCTTTAGAGACAGTGTTAACGGAGTCTTTTAAAAGAAATAAAGAATATTACGATGAAGGCAAGAATAAGGTGATTTTTGAGGTAATTAAAAACTCTATAAAGTCCTTTATTCAAGATGAAATCAATCAACTAAACAACGGGAACAAGATTAAGCTAATTAATCTTGAGCATGAGATTAAAACCCCATTGATTTTAGAAAATAATAAAAAAGTTTTTTTAAAGGGAATAATAGATCGTATAGATCAAAAAAATGGCCTTACTAGAATAATAGATTATAAAACAGGTCAAATAACGTCAAGTCAATTAGTAATTAATAATATGAGTACAGTTTGTAAAGACCCAAATAGGTCTAAAGCAATGCAACTTATGTGTTATGCGTGGATGTATTCTAAAAAAAATAATACAAAAAGCCTGTCAGCAGGGATAATTTCATTAAGAAAGCTAAAAAAAGGTCTTATTAAGCTAAAGATTAAAAACTCATCAAATGAGTTTGTTGAAGAAACTGAGATTAATTTATTTGAAGAAGAATTAAAACAATTAATATTCGAGATAATGAATCCCAAAATTAATTTTATGGATTCAGGGCTTTAAAATTTAACTTCTACTAAAACTTCGTTTCTTCTATTAAAAACTTTATAAGGACTATTATAGGACAAAACAATTGGTTGATCATCAAGAATTTCTAAATTGTTTTTTTGCAATTGTTTTATTAACAGGGAGTGATTTTTTTTAATTTTTTCTGAATTAGAGTATCCTCCATAAGTTATTGCAGCAAAATATCCAGGCCTAGAACTATAAACAGTTATTTTTTTGTCATTTGGGACAGCAAAATTATTTTCGGAATATTTTGAAGGAAGAATAAATTCCATTGTATTTAGGTTGTCTTTATTTGTCATTTGTACTGGAGTAGTCATTGAAATTTTTTCTCCTTGTTCATTATTGCCGCTGATATATTTAAAAAGTCTTGAAAAGTTGCCGCCAGCACTAACTTTTGCTTTCATTGCCGCAGGATAGAATCGGATTTCTATATTGTCAAAATTTTTAACAACCTCATATTTTTGGGTTTCATAACTTTGTGAAAACATAGTAACTGAAATAAATAATAAAACGTATCTAAACATAATTCAAGAATTCAATAATTTAAAAAATAAAAAAACTATGCTTTATAAAACAAACATCATGCATTTTTTAATCAACAACATACAAATTATTGAATTATAAAAAAGAAAACAAAAAAATAATGAGTAATGCTACCTCCCAAAACAAATAAATGCCATATTGCATGAGAATATTTAATTGTCTTTGACGAATAAAAATAGGTTCCGAAAGAATAAAGAAGTCCGCTGAAAACCACTAACATCAAACCAAAAGGACTAATTAAACTTATCAAAACATCAATTTTTAAAACGATTAGCCAACCCATAATTAAATAGAGGTATAGTGACATTTTTTCAAACCTTCCAGTAAAAAAAAGTTTAAAAATTGTGCCGATTAACATAATAAACACAACAATTAAAAAAAGCTCTATTCCAGAATGATTATATAAGGTGATCAAGCATACTGGAGCATATGAGCCTGCAATTAGATAATAAATACTGATATGGTCTAAAATCCTTAGAGCTTTTTTTATTTTCAAATTATTTACATAATGATAAATAGTTGAGCAAGTGTAAACAAATAAAAGGCCAAATTGGAAAAACAAAATACTAAAAAGACTAAATTCAGAAATATTTTCGTTAGCAATAAGAATAAAAGGCAGGCCTATTAGACTTAGAACAATTCCAGCGAAATGAGTTAGTGTGTTCCAAAATTCTTCTTTTTTAGTTTGATCCATTTTTAGAAAGTATTGTTTTTAAAACGTCTCTTCTTAAAATTTTATTGTTTAACCTTTTAAATGTAACGTAATTGTATGATTTTTTTGGCTTTTCATAAGAATTTAGTGTTTCAATACCTTTAAGGTAATTAGATGGGGTTTCTTTTTCAAAAGCAATTACTAGTTTTTCACCTAAATTTTTGTCAGGTATTCCAATAATAATAAAAGGTTCTGAAAAAAATGCAGAAAGAGTTTTTTCTATTTTTTCAGGGTTAATTTTTATTCCGCCAGAATTGATGATAAAGTCCTCCCTGCCACGCCACACAAACTCTGTTTCAGAAATTAAATCAATAACATCGTTAGTTATAACAGGAAATTCCAACAGATCCTTACAGCAAATTTTTAGACATCCATTTACAGATTCAAAACTAACTCCTTTCAAAGCCTTAAAAGATTTTTCGGAATTAGAAATATTTTTCAGAGCGATATGCGAAAGAGTTTCTGTCATTCCAAAGGTCTCATAAACTGTATGTTTAGCGCCATTCAGCCTAACTCTCGTTTTTTCATTAATTGGCGCCCCCCCTACTAAAAGAATTTTTATTTTAGACAAGTCTTCAATAGAGTTTTCTAACTGGTACGGTGTGCATGCAGAAAACATATAATTTTCATTTAGCCCTTTAAACGGTGATTTTGTCGGCTTCACGAACGTCAGGTCAAGGCCTAAAGCAATGGCTCTGACTATCATCATTTTTCCAGCTATAAAATTTAAAGGGAGGCAACACAAAGCTTTGTCTCCAGGATTTAGATTTAAAAAAGCCCCTGTTTTTCGAGCTGAAAAAATCATTTTATTTTTGGACAATCTAATTGTTTTTGGAAGACCTGTAGACCCAGAAGTTTTTATTGAAATAAAATTTTCTTTATCAAACCAATTTATTAAAAAAGCATATAATTCAGGGGTTATTTCTTCTTGAAATTTTTTTAGGTTTTTAGCCGAATATGAAACGCCTGAAATAATTATAGATGAATTCATTTTAATCAAAGATGATTTAAAAATGTTAAATCCCAAGAGGCTTTTGAGTCGTAAGAAAGGCTTCCATCTTTTACATATAATGGAGACAGAATATTATTACTAAAAAGCTGACCAGTACCTAAGCCTTGTTTCATATTCGAAGATTTATTAAACACCCATTGTGAAATTGCATTAAGACCGACATTGCTTTCAAGGGCGCTAGTAACCCACCAATTAATTTTATTTTTTTTAGCTAATGAAATCCATTTTTCGGATTGTCGTATCCCTCCAATTAAGCTTGGTTTTAAAATAATATATTTTGGATTTATTGTCGAGATCATATGTTCTTTGTCTTTACAAGGAAGCCCAACTAGCTCTTCGTCTAAAGCTATATCTAAAGGAGAATTTTCACATAAATACGCCATGTTTTCCCATTGCCTAATTTGAATTGGTTGTTCAATTGAATGTAATGAAAAATCAGAGAGGATTTTTAATTTCTCAAGAGCACTATTAAATGAAAACGCACAATTAGCATCAACTCTAATTTCAACATCTTTTGTTGAAAATTCTTTACGTACGTTTTTTAAAAGATCAATTTCTGTTTTAAAATCAAGCGCACCAATTTTAATTTTTATGCAATCAAATCCAGAATTAATTTTTTCGAGTATTTGATTATACATGAATTTTTTGTCTCCCATCCAGACCAAACCATTAATTGGAATACCCTCTTCATGTTTTGTAAAACATGACGGATAAAGTTCGAAAGAGTTTTTGGATTTTAATGATAAAAATGCAGTCTCTAAACCAAACAATATAGAGGGGTACGAAATTAAATTTTTATAAAAATACTCTAGCCCTAGATTAATGTTTTTACAAACTTCAAAAAGAGTTTTTTCAAAAGTTTTTTGCGGATCAGGGCTCAAACCATCAATTAAACTACATTCTCCAACTCCAGTTTTGTTCTGGTCCGTAACAATTATAAACCAACTAGTTTTTGTTTTTAAAATTCCCCTTGAAGTTCCGCTTGGAGAGTTAAAGTTCAATACGTGTTTAAAAAAAGACGCTTTCATCAAACAATTATTTTAAAAAAATATAATGAAATTATAGTTGAATAAAAAAAGGCGTGAAGTGCTATAATTTTTAAAAACTTGTCATAATCTAAAGGGTTTGTGATATTGTAAACCTGAAACAAATGAATTGCCAAACCTAAAACATTTAATAATAGAAGCGCATTTAGGACAACAGATTTAATTTCAAGATTAATTTGAAAAGTTAATATTAAAAAAATAGCAGCACTTATTAATATAAAATGATAGACTTTAGCTGTTTTTTTTCCCATGAAAACGGCTAAAGTTTTTTTCCCAGATTTGTCGTCTGATTCCAAGTCACGCATATTATTTAGATTTAATACACCAACACTCAGTAGCCCTAAAGTTAAAGCAGGGTTTAACAAAAACCAATTAAGGCTAGACCCGTATAAAAAATTTGACCCAAGCACGCTTATAATTCCAAAAAAAACAAAAACAAAAAAATCTCCTAAACCAAAGTATCCATAAGCAAATTTGCCAACAGTATATTTTATAGCGGCAAAGATTGCCAACCCACCTAAACCAACAAAAAACAAAAAATATTTAGTAAAAAATCCAAAAGCCAATATAACTAAATACAGTGTTAAAATAATCGAAATTACAGAAAGAAAAATAATTGCATTTTTCATTGAGGACCTAGAAATTAAACCCGATTGAACAGCTCTTTTTGGACCACTTCTATTATCGTCAGCACCTTTTATTCCGTCACCATAGTCATTTGCAAAATTTGATAAAACTTGATATGAAACTGTAGTTAAAAGTGCAATAATAAAAAGGAAAAGATTAAAGGTGTTTTCGAAAAAAGCATAGGATGAACCTACAAGAATTCCTGAAACAGAAAGAGGAAGTGTTCTAAGCCTTGCAGCCGACAACCATGAATCGCAAAAAGATTTGTTTGTTTTTGACAACAGCTATTTCTTAAGGAAACTTAGGGAATTTTTTAAAGTTGGGGCTTCTTTTTTCAAGAAAAGCAGTTTTACCCTCTTGAGCTTCTTCTGTTAAATAATAAAGAAGAGTAGCATCTCCGGCCAATTGCATAAGCCCGTGCTGGCCATCAAGCTCAGCATTTAAGCTTCTTTTAATCATTCTTAGCGCTAAGGGACTTCTTTTTTGCATAATTGAACACCACTCTAAAACGGTATTCTCTAAATCTTTTAATGGAACGACTTTATTAACCATTCCCATTTCTAAAGCTTCCTTAGCAGAATATTGTTCACATAAGAACCATATTTCTCTAGCCTTTTTTTGTCCAACGTGTCTTGCTAAATAAGAAGAGCCAAAACCTCCATCGAAGCTTCCTACTTTGGGCCCTGTTTGACCAAAAATTGCGTTTTCGCTAGCTATAGTTAAGTCGCAAACCACATGTAACACATGCCCTCCACCAATGGCATATCCATTAACCATAGCAATTACAGGTTTAGGGATTTCCCTTATTTTTTTGTGTAAATCTAAAACGTTTAGTCTCGGAACACCGTCATCTCCAATATATCCTCCGGACCCTTTAACATTTTGATCGCCTCCGCTGCAAAACGCCTTGTCTCCCTCGCCAGTGAACACAACGACATCTATATCATTACGTTCTCTACAAATATCAATTGCTTCAAGCATTTGCATATTTGTTTCAGGCCTAAAAGCATTGTAAACTTTTGGTCTATTAATAGTGATTTTAGCAACTCCATTATAAAGTTCGAATTTAATGTCAGAATAGACTTTAATATTTTCCCAAACTATTTTCATAATCTAATATTTTATTCAAAGATAAGAGTTTCTATATCTATTACTCTTAAGATTTTTTCAAATTAATAAAATAATTTTCCAGAATCTTTGAGCTTAAACTAGAATTAGTTTTAATTTCTAAAATTTTAGGCTTTGAGGAGTTCCTGAAAAAATTGTAAAGCGCAAATTTTAGACCAATATTTCCAGAAACTTTAGAATACTTAAAGCCATGCATTTTGGCTAATTGTTGTGCGGTAAGATCGTGACGAGTTTCAATAAATTTTTCATGATACAAACTGTTTTCATATCCAGGCAAAATCTTAAAAATTCCTCCACCAGAATTATTGATTATTATAATTCTAAAATCATTTTTTATATAATTATTCCATAGCCCATTAGAATCATAAAAAAAACTTAAATCACCAGTAATTAACAAAGTAGGACACTTTAAATATAGGGAAGCTCCTAAAGCCGTTGAAGTGCTTCCGTCTATTCCGCTTGTTCCTCTGTTGCAAAAAACAGTTGATTTTGGGGCTTGATCAAAAAGCTGCATGTATCTAATGGCAGAACTATTAGAAACCTGAAGAGAATATCTGGGAGGAATTTTTGATTCTAAAATTGAAAAAACCTTTAAATCACAAAACGGAATTTTATTGATATATTTTCTATGAAAACTATTTCTTATAGATGCAAGTTCTTTCCAAGTTTTTTTATAAAAAGAATTTGATTTTAGTTTTGCCAGCATTATCTCAAAAAAAGCATTTGGAGAATCATTATAGTGATCTACGTTACAATAAAAAGTGTCATTGAAGGTATTTAGGCCTAAATGAATGTGGGACTTAGGCCTATGTTCTCTCAACATGCTTTTAATTTTTTTTGAAACTATCATTCCTCCTAATGTAATTAGAAGCTCAGGCTTTAATTCTTCAAAAATTTCATTTCGATTTTCTTGAAGCTCTACAGGAGCTATTAGCTGATCAATTTTTCCAAAAAAAGATTTGTGAAATAAGTTAGAGGTTGTTTCTTTTAACACTACTATATTATCACAAAAAGAAAGTTTTTTTATTATGTCTTTTGAAAGTAAGCCTGGAGATGAACATCCAACAAGCACCATTATTTTGGAGTATTTTTTTATTAGATGACTTTTAAAAACAGGCTGTTTGAGCCTGGGCACAGTTGTTTTTATATTAAAAGATAAAGAGAGGGAGGGGGCATTAAAAAAATGATATAGAGGTTCTTCAAAAGGAACATTTAAGTGAACAGGTTTTGAGCCTGAAACAGAATTTTTAAAAAGAGATACGATAGTTTTTTCATTATATGCTTGTACTGCTTTTTGTTGTTTTAGAATAGCTTTTTTTGAAGAAGAAGTAAGAATTTTTTGTAGATTACTTTTTAGAATTTCTGAATAATTGTGATTTACATCTTGCTTTAGACAAGCGGAATCTAAAATGTTTTTTTCAAAAACATCTTGTTGAAAAATAGTTTGACCATCTCCAATATTGATTTTATAACCAGGACGGTCAGCAGAAATGATTATCAGAGGAATTTCACTGTAAAAGGCTTCAGATACAGCAGGGTAATAATTAAGTAAAGCACTTCCAGACGTGCAAACCAAAATAGTTGGAATTTTACTTTGCTGCGAAATTCCTAAGGCAAAAAACCCAGCAGATCTTTCATCAACAATACTATAACAGTTAAAGCTTGAGCTTGAGGTAAACCCGATTGCTAATGGCGCATTTCTTGAGCCAGGAGAAATTACAATATTTTTAAAACCAAATTTTTCACAATAAAAAATAATTGTCTGTGCTGAATGTATAGAGGGGTACTTCATTGGTATTACAAATTTAAATAAGAGCGCTCAACATTGTTTCAGATTTTTTTAAAATCTCATTCCACTCTTTAATCGGAATACTGTCTTTAGTTATGCCAGAGCCTACATAAATATAGGCCTTATTAGACTTTAGGTTTAAGCACCTTAGGTTTACAAAAGAAAAAGCAAAATTATTTTCTGTTGATCCCAAAAAACCAGAATAAAAAGATCTACTATGCTCTTCGTGTTCAAAAATTAGAGACAGAGCAGGATCTTTAGGCAGCCCAGCAATTGCAGATGTTGGAAAAAGGGTTTCAAGTATTTTAAATACTGAAGCAGTTGACTTCCCCTTAAAAAGTGTTTTTAAGTGCTGAACGCTTCCAGCTTGAGACGTTGTTGTTTCTCCGACAGAGAGTTCAGAACACAAAGGGAGTAGTTTATTATAAATTTCATTTTTTACAATTTCCTGTTCTTCTTTTTCTTTGTCTGTCCAGCTATCTTTTAAGTTAAATTTTGTCCCCGCTAACGCCATTGTTGATAGTTCGGAATTTTCTTTTTTAAACAAGAGTTCTGGACTAGCCCCAACCCAAAATCCTTCCATTGGATGATAAAACAAATAACAAAAAGCATTGTCATAAAGGTTTAAAATATTTTGATAGACCGTTAGAAAATTCAGAGAAGAGTAATTTATAGATATTTTTTTCGAAAAGACTATTTTCATAAGCTCACTGCTTTTAATTTTATCTATAAGAAGCTTAACAGAGCTTAGGTATTTTGTTTTTTCACTTTTGGAGACTATGTCTTTCGAGTTAAGAGTGCTTTTTTGAGGGTTAAAATTTTTATTTGAGTATGGTGTTTTTAAACATAGCCCTTCTGAAATTATATATCCATTCGATTTCTTAAATGGCATAAAAAAGAATTGACTTTTTGTAGTCTCCTTAAGCATTCCGCGTGTAGTGTAGCCAGATTTAAAAACTAAGGCCTTGGAGTTAGGCATACGATAAACAACAAAAGGTTTTTTGTCTATTTTGTAAAGATTAATAGTATCGAAAAATTGTTTGTTTGAAACCTCACTATTCATTAATGCCGTTTTTTTGCAATATAAATTGAAGAAGCCCCTAGTGTCTGAGGTAAAATTTTCACGTTATTAAACCCGCAATGTTCTAAAATCTTTGCAAAATCTTTTCCGCAAGGAAATTCTTCTGCAGATTTTTGAAGATAAGTGTAAGCTTTTTTATCCTTGGAAAAAACAGAGCCTATAAATGGAATTATTGTTCTACTAAACAATAAATAAAAAAACTTAACAAGCATATTTTGAGGGACAGAGGTTTCAAGAATTATAAGCGTTCCGTCAGTTGTTAAAACTCTGTAGCTCTCGCTTAACCCTTTTTCAAGATTTTGAAAATTTCTAACCCCAAATCCTATAGTAACCAAATCAAAGCAGTTAGTTTCAAAAGTAAGATTTTCTGCGTCTCCAGAAATTAAAGATATTTTTTGACTCAAGTTTTTATTTAATATTTTTTCCCTGCCTACAGCCAGCATTTTTTCTGAAATGTCTAGTCCAATAATTTTAGAGTTTTTGATTTTTGAAAGCTCAATTGCAATATCAGCTGTTCCTGTAGCTATATCTAAAATATTTTTTGGTTTTAGATTTTTGGCAATTTTATGAATTTTTTTTCTCCATTTAACGTCATTTCCAGCAGAGATTAATTTATTTATTTTATCGTATTCCAAAGAGATTGCATCAAACATTTTTTCAATTTGTTTTTTCTTTGAAGTGTCTTGATTTTGATATGGTTTCATGTTCAAAAAAGGAACGTAAAGTTATGCAAAACGTTTGTTTAGGACTATTAATATAAAAGGTATTTTTTTTTAGAACTTCTCCATTTTGCCTGATATTTATATTTAACGAAATAAATTTTTAAATCAGCCTGATAATCATAGTCACAAAAAAATATTTTTTTGTCTGAATTGTATGGTTGATTAGAAAAATACCAAAGACCAGTATTGTTTTTTGCTTCGTGTGAACGAGAAACTTTAAAAACGTTTAAATCAGCTTGATATTCATTTTCAACTACAAACACATTAAAATCTGCTTTGTAGGATTGAGAAGTTGAGTAGATGTTTTGAGCAAATACAACACCAAAATTGAAAAGAAATAAAAGAAAAAAAATGTATTTTTTCATCGTTTAACATTTTCAAAAATAGTGCCAAGAAGAACTATATTTTCCAGCCCTCTCGATATTCCCTAGTAACAAATTGATTTGCCGCAGAAAGGTTAGTTATTTTCATGTTTTCACCGTCCCAAAGCAGTTTTTTTCTTGCATAAAAATCAAACCCACCCTTAGAGTTTTCCCTTCTCAGCATATAGCTTCTTATGGCCAAATTACCCATTAAAACAGTTTCGGTCATAGGCCCAGCATAGTCAAAAGAAGAAGTTAACTCCATGTGTTGCTTGCTATTAAAGCCAGCTTTACAAGCATCAACCCATTTTCTTTGATGGCCGTATTCTGGCTCTGGCATTTGTTCTGTTTCTGGACCAAACTCGGTGTCACCATCAAACAAATATAGTTTTGGCATTAGCGGAGAGCTATCATTTATGTTTGTTGAGATTATGCCTTTGTCTCCAATCATCATAACACCATTCAAACTGTCCTCTCCTCCAATATCACTATTAGCAGGTATAATATCAGGGTGAGGTGGACGGATCCCTCCATCTGTCCAAGTCAGTTCAATAGGGCTTTTGCTTTTTTCAGTAGAATCAAAATTTAAAGTAATTAGTGATGAAGGAGGACATCCCTCAGGAAAATAATCTGGATTCCACATTTTTGTAAAGACACTTCCAACACTGCACTCTGCACTTTTAGGGTATTTTAATCCTAAAGTCCTAAAAGGAATGTCAATTAAATGACATCCAACATCTCCAAGGGCCCCTGTTCCATATTCCCACCAGCCTCTCCAATTGAAAGGGTGTAAATTAGGAGTATATTCTTTTTCGCTTGCAGGACCTAACCATAAATTCCAATCTAGAGACTTAGGCTTTAAGCTTGAATTTGGACTAGGCATTTTTACACCTTGAGGCCATACAGGCCTATTGGTCCACACTTTTACCTCTGAAATTTTACCAACCTTTCCGGAATCTACCCAGTTTTGAACCATTTTAAGCAAAGGGTTAGACCCTCCTTGGTTGCCCATTTGTGTAACTACCTTTTGTTTTCTTGCCAAATTAGTTAGCATTCTAGCCTCTCTTATGTTGTGAGTTATTGGTTTTTGTACATATACATGTTTATTTCTTTCCATTGCATAAACAGCAGCAGGGCCATGAACATGATCAGGTGTTGAAATAGTTACGGCATCAACATCATTTTCTTTATCAAGCATTTCTCTAAAATCAGAGTATAATTTTGCATTAGGAAACCTTTTTACCGATCTGGACGCGCTTCCTGAAAAATCTACGTCACATAAAGCAGAAACCCTTTCCCTGCCGTTCACCGATGCGTTTGCTATATCGCTAATTCCTTTACCTCCAGAGCCAATTGCAGCTAAGTTTAATTGATCACTAGGCGAGGTATATCCAGGTCCGCCGAGGACGTTTCGAGGCACAATAAATATTCCTGCTCCAATTGCAGATTTTTTGATAAATGATCTTCTTGATTTGTCGGATTTCATTACTAAAAGTGTTTAAGCATACAATATAAAGTATTGTGACAAAGAATCAAAAAGGAATTGTCTTTAAAAGATTTAAAGCTTCACCCTGGTAGGAGTGTCTTCTCCAGATATAATTGATGTAGTTCCTAAAGCAATAGCTTTTATTGTTTGTGATATAGTAGCAATATTCAAAGTACTAGCTTGATCAGTAACTTGATGGTAGTCTAAATCTTTATCCATAGGGCTAGTTGAAAAAGTATGAGCAGGAACTCCAAGTCTAGCAAGAGACGCATTGTCAGATCTAAAAAACAACCTAAAGCTTTTGTAAGGATCCGGGTATAGTTTGAATTCTGAATCAGAAAGATTCTTTTGAATTATTTTACCAAAACTTGATCTGTCAAATCCAGTAAGCCAAGCAGTTTTTGGACCAAAAGGAGATTCTTTGCCAATCATTTCTATATTTATGCCGGCGATTATGGATTCAGATGAAATTGTCTTTCCAAAATAATTAGAACCTATAAGCCCCATTTCTTCTGCAGTGAACGCTACAAAAAGAATACTTCTAGAGTTTTTTTTTGATTTAAAATGTTCTGCTAGCATTATCATTGCGGTTACGCCAGTTGCATTGTCATTAGCACCATTATAAATTAAATCTCCATCTCCTTCTGTTTTTTGACCTAAGTGATCATAATGTGCAGATATTATAACAAACTCTTCTTTCAATGTTGTGCCCTCAATAAAACCAATTATATTAAACAAATCAAGCGTTTCTTCAAGCTCTCCGATTTTGTTTATGTGCTTAAAATTTTGCCTAAAACTAGAATTATTAAAAGGTCGTAGGCCAATTTTAATAAACTGCTGTTCAATATATTTGGCTGCTTTTTCAATTCCTGGGCTTCCCGCCTTTCTGCCTTGCATTGAATCATTTGCGAGAGTATAAAGATGTTGTTTTACTGTTTTTTCATTTATTTCTTGAGAGTTTGCCTGAAAGAAAAAAAGTAACAAAGCTAAAAATGAAAAATTTTTCATTTTGAGAATTTTTTAATTGCTTTTAAAATACCGGCACAAGCCGCATAATTCTCTTCTTTTTCCAATTTGTAAAGCTCTTGGTACAGCTCGTTTAATGGAGTACCGTTTTCAAGTTTAGTTAGAGCGTTTAAAAAATGTTTTTCAGTGACATTCATTGTAAATACTATTGACAAAAAAGATACCAAAAATTTAATCTATGTCAAAAAGACATTGAAGTTAGTATTCATCTATTTGCTTGGGCTCCAAACTTTTTCATTGAATCGGGAACACGCGGATTCATTAGCCAAAACCAAACAGGGGGGACAAAGCTTAACAATATTGAAGCCGGATAACCAAAAGGTAGTGTTGGGCATTCTTTATGGCTGTTTAAAACCTGATATTTTTTTGTTGATTTATAGTGATGATCACTATGTCTTGTAAGCTCATAAAGTGTTATTCTCCCAATATTAAAATTCGAGTTCCAGGAATGGTAAGGCTGAACCCTTTCATATCTGTAAGAATTGATCCTAAATCTTCTCAAACCATAGTGCTCTATATAATTAATACATTCAAGAAAAAGAAATGAAACTATTCCTATTAGAGCTGCAAAAAATAACACTTTCAATGAAAAAAAATAGTAGACTCCAAATAGATATAAGGGTAAAATTATATGGTATAAAAGCATATTATTTTTTAAAGAAAAAAAAGAATGACTTTTCTTTTTTAATCTCTGTATTTGAATTGACCATGCGCTTATGTATTGACGAGTAACTGAGCTAAACCAAAAGGAATAAAGAGATTGATTATAACGGGCAGTAGCTCCATCTTCTGGTGTTGCAACTTTTAAATGATGGCCATAATTGTGTTCAATGTAAAAATGCATGTATAAACATGGCATATAAAGAAGCTGACTTAAAAAACGTTCAAAAAAAGATTTTCGGTGACCTAACTCATGCGCTACATTTATCCCATTAGTTGCAAGTAGAATTCCTCCAGACAAAATTAAGCCAACATGTTCATATGTTTCATAGCTCTGGCTTTGAATTTTTGTAAGCATCAAAAATAAAAGCCCATAAACAATAGGAACATTTAAATACAACATTAAGTCAAAAATCCATTGGGTTTTTTTATAAGAGATTTCTTTAGAATTTAAATTGCTACTGGTTTCACCAGTAAGAATATCTAAAACAGGAAGAATTAAAAAAACATAAAAAATTGCCGAAAAAGTCCACACCCCATTTGAAACAAAAGAAATGTAAACCGAAACAGGAACCGTGTATGCAAATAAATATTTAAGGTCTCTCATTTCAACAATAAAGATATACAAAAAGCGATTCAAATGAATTACTTTTCCATATGTCAAAATGTTTTGTATCTTAAATAAACAATTAATTTATTATGAAAAAACTACTTTTATTATTAACGTTAGGGCTTTTCCTTTCATGTTCTAATGTTCAAAATCCAGATTACGAAAGGAATCTAGAGACCGCTAAACAATGGTTTGATAATTTTGGCAATGAAGATCTTGACTTCACAATGTCTTTCTTTGCTGACGATATTGAATATCAAAGTGCTTTTTACGCTGGCCCATTGATGAATAAAGAGGAAACCAGAGAATATTTCAAAGGATGGCATGATGCTATGGAGGATATAGCATTTGAGGCTCAAAATTATCTTCCTGGAGTTGATCCAGAAACTGGCCTATTAAATGGAAGCGTTAGAACCTATGGAAATTGGTCTGGCACAAAGTCTGATTCTGGCAAAACTTTTAAGGGTTTATGGTACCATTATTTAACTTTTGATGAAAACGGAAAAATCATTAATGGGGGTGATTTTGGAGACGCTACAGGCTTAATTATGTCTGTAATGCCTGACTCAGAATAAGATATGAAAAACAAAAAACCCCTCTTCTAGAGGGGTTTTAAGGGTGGTC
>Ga0075480_10000103_pt1 | contig 40665 bp, 25 predicted proteins | sample DEB08_DNA_7_FD_81590 | JGI IMG/M metagenome (GOLD analysis project Ga0075480, IMG submission 81590) | Aqueous microbial communities from the Delaware River and Bay under freshwater to marine salinity gradient to study organic matter... | ecosystem: Environmental > Aquatic > Marine > Coastal ... | reverse complement strand
TGGCACACTAGGGGTCGTGTTCGTGCCGACCCCGTGCCTATAATGACCTCAGTTCGAAACGATCGCATGACTGCCTACGCTTTCTACCGTGTGGAACTGGATCGCGCTGACGGTACGACTGCCGTTGAATTCCGCAAGCGTCGCAAGGCAACCACTGCTAAGGGCATGGATCGCCAGCACAACAACGTGGTGAATAGCGTCGTTGAAGAGATCCGATACTATCAGATCGAAGGATGGAAGCGCCTGACCGTTACCCGTGTGCCAGCGAGCGAAGTGTCCGCTCCCTACGCTCGTCTGGGATGATCCGTGCCTATAATGACTGAAGTTCAAACAAACCCAATGCGTTACGAAGTTCTGGTTCCCTCTGCCATGTATGAGTCCGAGTCCGTCTCGGATCTGGACCGTGCCTATGATCTCTGCTACTCCCTGTCTGAGGAGTTCGGATACGCTGAGATCCGTAAGGATGGCATGGTCATCGCAGACTACGGCAACCCTTGCCTGTGTGCCAACTGAGGCACTGTCCTCGGGGGGTTGACTTTCCCCCCGATCCGATCCATACTACCTTTGTTCACACGAAACGACTTCCATGCGTAAGATCGAACAGCAAATGAACGCCGCCATTTCTAACAATCAGAACTGGCAATCTGACAACACCGCTGTCGCTTACAACCCCGAAACTAACGAGTCTACCGTGTTCCTTCATGGTAACAAGATCGCAGTCGTTGGTGATGACTTCGTGCAAATCTTTGACGGAGGTTATCAGTCAAAGACTACCAAGTCCCGCCTGAATGCTATTCTTTCGGAGCACGGAATCAAGGGCGAATGTGTATTCCAAAAGAACTTCAATTGGTTCGTTCATAAGTTCATCGGACAGGCAGGAACTTCCCCCGTGTTCAATGAGTACGAATTCAAAGATGGGTTCATGTTTGCATAAAGAATTGGGGGACGATTAAGTCCCCTTTTTTATACCGCGAAGCGGCTGAAAAGTCGGCTGCCTGAGTGACGACCATTTTCGTCATCAGGGCGACCCTGCCCCTCCTTCGCTTGTGACCCTATTGTAGATCCAAGAGGTGCCGCAGGCAGCCGACTGGGGACAGTTAGCAGACTGTCCACAAACCCCCTGGAATCGCCCCATCCTGTGCCTATAATAGGTTCATGCAAAACAAGCACATCGAACACCCCGAAGACACGATCCTGACGGGCGACCTGACCGCCCTGGATCTCCTGCTCTCTGAGGGTCATCTCAGCGTTAAGATCGACGGCGCTCCTGCCGTTGTCTGGGGTCGCAACCCTGCTACTGGTAATTTCTTCGTTGGCACCAAAAGTGTCTTCAACAAAGTAAAGATCAAGATCAACGAATCTCATGAAGAAATTAATGCGAACCACGTCGGTCAAGTTGCAGAAATTCTGCACGCTTGTCTTGATTGGTTACCTGCTACAGATGGCATTTTCCAAGGGGATTTTATCGGTTTCGGTGGATCTGACGAGTATACTCCCAACACAATCACCTATAAGTTCCCAGAGATAGTTACTGAGAACATCATCATTGCTCCGCACACTTACTACACTGCGGAATCGGATTTGCGCGATGCAGTAGCACATCCGATGAAGTTCATGATTACTGATACTTTCTACTGCAAGTTCGTTAAACCCCAAGCACGTATCTTTACTGGCAATTTTGATACCTGTGCTGGATCGTTTGGTGATCTTTCTGAGGTCATTCAGTTTGCTAAAGTAATGGCACAGAATGTTGAGTTCGTTGATGATAAGAAAGCAAAGCAAATCAAGCAGGCATTGAATAAGTGCATCCGCGAAGGTACGCCGATTGATGATAATGCATTCGACTGCGATTACACCCTGATCGCTTACTGGAAGTTGGTCAAGTCTATCAAAGATGATGCACTCTATCTCTGCCGCAATAACGGTCCAGAAGCATACATCGGTCAGGACAGAATCGACTCTGAAGGTTATGTCTACTCCAACGACCTGGGTACAATGAAACTGGTCAATCGCGAACGCTTCAGTCATGCTAACTTCAACAACGCTAAATTTGCACAAACTCCCTGAGAGTTCTTTATACTCAGGTCAGCCGCCCGCGTGCCAATGAGCGTACTGTCTACCCATGCCCCTTGGGCGGCGGATCTGCCCCCTATAATGACTTCAGTTCAAAGGAAACGCAATGACCTTCGCCATCCAACCTACCGCCTGGGGTTCCTTCGATTCCTACGGTTGCGATTGGGCATCGACCATTGAGCAAGCATACCGCATCGGTCAGGCATGGGGAGAGGAGTGCATGATCTGGATGGTCCCCCAGAATGGCACCCCCGTCCGCTGGTGCCGCACTGACAGCAACACGAACGCCATCGCTGATCTGGTCTTCGGGGTCGGTCGCTGACCCCCGATCTGCTACAATACTCTCAACAGCAACCGACCGATGCGCTACCCGATCAACTGCAACGACTCCCAAAGCGTCTGGACCCTGCGCCTGAATCCTTTTACGGGAACCGCCCGCGTCCGCTGGTTCAACTCCCCTCTGACTGAGTACCGACACACTGGGGTGTCGCGTCGCGCCATCCTGGGTATGCTCTGGTATTCTGGCAAAACCAGCAAAGGGGGATGGGTCAACCGTCATTGCCTGGAGAAGTCCGACTCTAAGCGTCTGAACTGGCGTCCCGTTCTGGAGGAGATGGCAATTCAGCAACTGTCTACCATCCGCCCTTAAAGGCACCCCTGACCCCTTATACTGATCTCAGTTCAAACGAATCCGATGAGCACCGCTACCTACAACGGTTACCCGAACTACGAAACCTGGAACGCCGCCCTCTGGATCCAGAACGATGAGTTCCTGTACAACACCGCTAAGGCGATCGTTGAATTTGCCGAACCCGACTGCACCCCTATGGGGAACTGGCGGCGGTTTGTCCGCTGCATGATGGAAGGGCAGGTCGGTCGCTTCCTGGGTGCTACTGGCGACGGCGTTCGCTGGGATGACCCTGCCATCAACCCCTGCACCATGGGCGCTCTCTTTGAAGAGTTTGAGGAAGAACTCTCCTGAGGGGTCGCCCCCTTTCCTTTCAAAGCAAACCAAACCAACATCCTACCATGACCCGCGACCTGGCAACCTCCCTCCTGAACCGTGCCGCCGATGGCACCCAGCTCCTGCAGATCCTGGAGACGATCGCTGAGGATTCCGCCGCTGATTACCAGATGACCAGCGCCCCGACCGCCGAACCGATCCAGTTCTGACAACTGTCTACTCCCCCCGCTTTGGGGGACCAATTGACCCTATACTGACTTCAGTTCAAAGGAAACGACCTCATGACCATCGCTGCTCTGACCTCCGCCGACACCGCTGCTCTGGAGTTCTACCAGGAGAACGTCGCCTACGTTGATGGGTTCGGTCTGACCAACCTGGACCGCCCCGAGCGTCTCCTCTTTAAGAAGGGTCGTCAGTTGATGGAGGCAGCACTCGCCGCCGCCAACGCCCCCGCTACCAAGCGCATCCCCTACACCGATGAGGAAGTCTGCTTCCTGGTTACTGCCTACCTCAATGCAGGGGCACACATGACCGACACGCTCGCCGCGTTCTTTCAGGTCTTCCCCGAAACCGAGCACACCCGCTCCTCCGTTTGGCAGAAGATCCAGCGCATCCGCACCCTGGACAATGCCTACCCCGACGACACCCGTTGGGACGGCGACGCCCAGGTTCGCTCCATCGCTGGCAGCATCGCCCCGAATCGTTTCGCCTGATTCGTGCTACAGTATTCAAGCAACCGACAGACGCCCATGATCCTCTCCATGTCCTCCGACCTCCGCACCCGCCAAATCGTTTGGACTGGTCGCGGCAACGACGACACCCCTATGGGGTCGCGTCTGCAACCTCAGTTGGGCATCAGTGCGTTCGCCATCGCTGGGCAGTTCGCTGACCTCTGGAAAGATGAGGCAACCGCCTGCCCCGTGTCGGGTTGGCGTTCGTCCCGCTGACAGTCTTATTCGTGCGTTCGTGCGGGCAGCAGTCCTATGCCGCCCGCCGCCGTGCGGTCGGATCGCGTTAAGCGTTTCATAAGGGGGGGGGTATATAAAAAACGATGGGTCCCTTTAAGCTATAAACGACCCGATTCGCGAGAGATATGTCAAACGCTATATAATTTCAAAATCCGAATTTAAGTTACAAGGCATGAGAAAAAATTTTTCGGAAAATTTTTTGACCGTAGAGGTTGATCCAGTAACAGGCGAATATATCCTAGTCTTTCCTGAATGGTTAGTTAATGATATGGGATGGTATGAAGGTACTGTGTTAGAATGGAGCATGGAGGGCGATGAAGTTATTCTAAGAGAATCAAAAGATGACTGAAACTACAACTACAAAACTATTTCATATCTACGCAAAGGATAAATGTTTATTGCCTTGCGTAAAAGAAGAAGACTTCAGTGTAACTTGGAACACTGTAAAAGCAATTGTAGGTTTAATGCAAACAGACTATCGGTCAGAAGATTTAAGTTACGAAGAAGTTACTGTTAATAAAGTTGCTTCTGAGGATCCTTCTTATTGATAGGACCTTCATAATGCAGTATGATTCATACTGAATCGATTCACATTCAAACTTGACCAAATTATGGCTAAAGGATTTACAGTAAAAGCAAAAACGCCCGTTGCGTCTTCAACGAAAGAAGAAGAGTTTGATTACGCGAAAGCAAGAGAAATGATCAAAGGTAAGACAGTTGTATTCTGTCTACCTGGACGAGGAGTATCTTATATCTTCTTGAAGTCTTTCGTACAACTCTGCTTTGATCTAGTACAAGCAGGTGCAAGCATTCAGATTTCCCAAGACTATAGTTCCATGGTGAACTTTGCACGTTGTAAGTGTCTTGGAGCAAACGTACTGCGTGGACCTGATCAGATTCCCTGGGATGGTAAACTCAAGTATGATTATCAACTCTGGATTGACTCTGACATCGTGTTCAATACTGAGAAGTTCTACCAACTTGTTCTGATGGACCAGGATATTGCAGGTGGTTGGTATTGTACTGAAGATGGTCATACTACTTCAGTTGCACACTGGTTGGAGGAGGATGACTTCCGATCCAACGGTGGAGTCATGAACCATGAGACTCTTGAAAGCATTCAGAAGCGTCGCAAGCCATTTACCGTTGACTACACTGGTTTCGGTTGGTTGCTGATTAAGCACGGTGTCTTCGAGCATACTGAAATGAAGTACCCTTGGTTCGCACCTAAGATGCAAGTCTTCGAGTCGGGAGAAGTGCAGGATATGTGCGGCGAAGACGTTTCTTTCTGCCTTGATGCGAAAGAAGCAGGATTTGATATCTGGTGCGACCCTCGTATTCGCGTCGGACACGAAAAGTCTCGTATCATCTGATTCCCATGGCAGAAGACCGTTATACTATTAAAGTAAACGGAGAGGTCCTCTTCAAGTCATTGTCGCAAGACGAATACTTTGACAGAATGGAGGACCTTGCCTTAGAATATTATCAGCGAGGCGTCCCTCGTCCTGAGTCCATTCAAACTATTATTATTCAAGAAAACGGAGAATTGAAAAATGGCAGTTCGTGCTAAAGTTGGTCTTAACAAGTCTGGTTACATCAGCGGTCCCCCCAAAAAAACTCGTCAAGGAGATGGGGGCGGAACTAAGTACGCCGCTACCTCTCGTAACAAAGCACGTAAAAAGTATCGCGGACAAGGTAAATGAAGAATCTGCTCTTTATCTCTGAAGATAAGGAACGGGCACTCATCCAGGAGATGACCTATCGGATGAAAATGGCGAATCTACCCATTCATCCTTCAGATACTTGCTTTCTGATGGTCTCTCCTAACTACTCTGCTATTGCTACACAACACCTCTCCCATTCGCTTTCTGCGGATCGGGAGATTTTTCATGTAGAGACAATCAATGTGCCCTTTCCTGATGAGGATGTACGCGAGTATCGTACTGAGTTTACTCAAAACTACATGAAGTGGCAGTTAAGATGGGATAAATTCGTCCTGATTGATGCTGCAACAGTCGATGGAAGCAATCATAACTGGATTTGCGACGTTATGACTAAGGCATCAGGTGCAGATATCTGGTCTGTTGCCCTTTGTGAAGACACTAACAGCAATTTTAAGAGCGATTTCGTCTCTTTATACTATGATGGAGGTCAATTTGACTTACACTTCTGGTGGGAACAACCAAATAATCATTGGCACTGGCAAAATAAATAGAAAAAGGGATAGCAACCCCTCTAAAAGTTCTGGAAACGAACTTTTTGGAGGCAAAATGGCAAACAATCCCATTCCAGATCAGGGAAAAGACTTCATTGAGTCGGGAATGACGCTAATTACCGACACAAAATCAGACAAATACCTCAATAGACCAAAAAATTCTTACAATCAGCTAAGAGAAGTGGTCGGTGATCATGTTCATGATCTTGAAAGGCAGACCATGCTTCATGAACAAATCAGAAATGATGATGATTATGATGATTGGGAGTATGGTACTGAACCAACATACGGAAAGAGGGTATAAATAAGGTGAAGAAATACTTTATTGATGGCAAATCAACGAATTTCGCGTTCATTTAAAGATATAAGCTTGTCATTTGAACCACATCCAGTGACAAAAGACTTGCCTGCCTTGAGAAATGAAGGAGCAATTCGTAAATCAGTAAGAAATATTGTTCAAACTATAAGGGGAGAGCGATTCTTTGATTCACTTTTTGGATCAGACGTTCGTTCTGCCCTTTTTGAGTTTATTGATTTTGGTACTGCAACGTTTATTGAGTCCCAAATCGCAAATGCGGTGTTAAATTATGAACCAAGAGTCGAAAATCTAGTCGTAAAGGCAAATCCTAGACCAGATGACAACTCTTTTGAGGTTACTTTGTATTTTGACGTTGTAGGATTGGATATACCAACACAAGAATACACTTTTATGCTAGAGGCAACCAGATAAAATGCCTTTTACTAAGTTTACAAATCTAGATTTTGATCAAATTAAGACTTCGATCAAAGATTATCTTCGAGCAAACTCTGATTTCTCGGATTTTGACTTTGAGGGGTCTAATTTTTCTGTAATTTTAAATGCATTGGCGTATAATACGTACATTAATGCATTTAATGCGAATATGGTTGTCAATGAATCCTTCTTGGATTCGGCAGTCTTGAGAGAAAACGTCGTATCTCTTGCAAGGTCGATCGGATATGTGCCCCGTTCTAGGACCTGTGCGAGGGCAGAAATCAATTTAAGTGTATCGGTAACTACAGCAAGTCCAACGATTACTCTAGAGGCGCGTGGACCTGTCTGTGTAGGTTTAACGAACAACAGTTCATTCATATTTTCAGTTCCAGAAGGCATTACCGCAACTGTAGAGAATGGTATTGCAACCTTCGGAACAGCAGCAGAACCAATCTCTGTTTATCAGGGAACTCTACTGAAAAAGACGTTTACTGTAGATGGTTCTTTAGATCAAAAATTCGTATTAGATAATTCTTTCATTGATACTCAAACTATCGTAGTCAAAGTTGCTGGTGCATCTGAGACTGGAGAAGGTAGAGAGTATAGACTAGTTGATAATATTCTTTCAATTGATGAAACTTCTGAAATTTACTTAATTCAAGAAGTTCAGGATGAGAAATATGAACTTCTGTTTGGTGATGGAGTATTTGGTAGGAAGTTAGAGAATGGAGCTAAGATTACTGTTACTTACATCGTAACTGATGGTGTGGATGGTAATGGAGCAGCAAACTTTGCATTTGCAGGAACTTTTGTTGACTCTCTTAACAACCCAGTAACCGTAAATTCAGTAACTCTAACAACCATCAATAAGAGTGCTAACGGCACTGAGATCGAACCAATTGAGTCCGTTAAGTACTTTGCTCCTAGACTATATTCAGCGCAGTACAGGGCAGTCACAGGAAGGGATTACGAAGCGATTATCCATCAAGTCTATCCCAATACAGAGTCTGTATCTGTAGTTGGAGGAGAAGAGTTAGATCCTCCAAAGTTTGGCACCGTTCAGATTAGTATCAAACCCAAGAATGGAGATTTTATATCCGATTTTGATAAGCAACTGATTCTAAGCAGACTAAAGAATTATTCTCTAACTGGTATCAATCAATCTATTGTTGATATCAAAGTATTGTATGTTGAAATTGATTCTTCTGTTTACTACAACACATCTTTGACTGCAAATGTCAATGAACTAAAAACAAACGTTACAAATTCTCTGCAAGCATACTCAGATTCAGTTGAACTGAATAAGTTTGGAGGTAGATTTAAGTACAGTAAAGTTCTTAATGTCATTGATAGTGTAGATAGAGCAATTACATCTAATATTACGAAAGTAAAGATTAGAAGAAATCTAAGAGCACTAGTCGGTCAAGCAGCACAGTATGAATTGTGCTTTGGTAATGCCTTCCATGTTGACCCCAAAGGATTCAATATTAAGAGCACTGGATTTAAAATCACTGGCGAAACGGATACAGTTTACCTAACTGATATTCCAAATGCAGACAGAAGGACTGGAGTCGTCTCTATTGTTAAACCTATTTTAGAAACTGGGGAAAATAGAGTTGTTATTAAATCTGCTGGAACTATTGATTATGTAAAAGGAGAAATTATATTAACAACTGTTTTCATCACATCAACCGAAAATACTAATGAAGTAATTGAGATTCAGGCGTTCCCAGAATCAAATGATGTTGTCGGTCTCAAGGATCTATATCTAGAGTTTGATGTCTCCAAGAGCAAGATAAATATGGTAAAAGACACGATATCGTCTGGAGAGAAGATATCGGGAGTTGGTTTTAATGTAACTTCAAGCTATTCAAACGGAGAGCTAAAGAGAGGATAATATGATACAAACTGGTATCGAATCAAGGGTAAAGGTTCAGGATCTAATTGAAGGTCAACTGCCCGAATTCATATTAGATGAAAGTCCAAAGGCAGTAGACTTCCTAAAACAATACTATATCTCACAAGAATTTCAAGGAGGTCCAACAGACCTAATTGATAATCTTGATCAATATATTACTTTAGAGAATCTAACTCCAGAAACTATTGTTGGATTTACCTCTCTAACTTCTGCTGCGCCTTCTTCCGATACCACGATTTCAGTAGAATCGACCAAAGGATTCCCTCAATCCTATGGTTTACTTAAGATTGGTGATGAAATCATCACCTACACTGGTGTTACTACTAATACCTTTACTGGTTGTAAGAGGGGATTTAGTGGTATAACCACATATAGCGACATTAATAATCCTTCAAACGTAACATTCTCCACATCTAGTGCCGAGAATCATGATAACTATTCCCCAGTACAGAACCTAAGTTCTTTATTTTTAAAAGAATTTTATAAAAAACTAAAGTATTCTATAACACCTGGGTTAGAAAATACTGAGTTTGTCTCTAACATTAATGTAGGAAACTTCATAAAAGAGGCAAGAACTTTTTATCAAGCAAAAGGAACAGAAGAATCCTTCAAGATTCTATATAGAGTTCTTTATGGAGTAACTCCTAAAGTTGTTGACCTGGAGCAATTCCTATTAAAACCATCATCTGCAGAATTTATTAGAAGAGAAGTTATTCTTGCAGAAAGAATTTCTGGAGATGTTAATAATCTTGTAGGTCAAACAGTATACAGCACTGCTGCACCAGGAACTAAAGCTGCTGTATCTGAGGTTGAAATTGTAACCAGAGATAATCAAACGTTCTACAAGATTGGTTTATTCATTGGTTATAGCGATCAAGATCTGATTGAAGGAAGTTTTACTGTAACTGCAAGCACTAAGGTTCTTTCTCCTACAGTAAGTGCAGGTTCTTCTGTAGTTACCGTCGATTCTACAATAGGATTTCCTAAGTCAGGAAAGATTACTACTGGTCTAACAACGGTAACTTATACTGATAAAACTTCTAATCAGTTTTTGAACTGTACTGTAGTAGATAATATCGAACCTAAAACAGAGATAAGATCTGAAGAAACTATCTTTGGGTACGAAAATGGAGATCTAACTAAGAAAGTTGAACTAAAAGTATACTCTATTGTCTCTGACATAAAACTAGCAGCAGATGCTGGTCTTGCCTTACCTAATGAAAAAGTAAAAATTCTTTATCTTGGGGATTTGATTGATAATCCAGATAATATCAATGATAAGTCATATAAGCAAAAATTTGCTAATACTTGGGTTTATAATACAGCATCTACATTTGAAGTATCATCTATCAATACTTCAACAAAAGTTTATACATTATACTCTGATCTGGATGATTCTAGCATTAAAGTAAATGATACTTTTGAGATTATAAACAATATTTCAAAAGAAATTCAAGTATCCAATGCTAGAGTTTCTAGTGTTGATAGTGCAAACAAACAGGTAACATTATCATATACTGGATTTAGCACTGATACAAATATACCTCATGTAATAAGGAGGGTTGTAAAGAAAACAACTAGTGATAGAGTTCCTCTTCAATACGGAGATAATACACTAACTTCTGATATTCAGAATGTATACTCCGAATCTGGAAGCAACTTCATGTATGTCGCTTCCAACTCTCTGCCATCGTTCTCGTTCAGAAAGAATAGCAATCTAAAATCTATTATCGTAGGAACGGGAGTAACATTTATTGGCGCAGCAACTACAGAAAGTGGTGCTCTTCAAAGAGAAGTAACAGATGTTGAATATTCTATAATTTCTTTCCCAACAGCGGTTCCTTTCTTAACTGGAGATGCTGTTGTATATCAACCAGAAACAACTGCTATTATTGGTTTAAATACTGGCGAAACTTACTATACAAAAGTTTTATCCGATCCAAAGAAAATAAAACTATATCCAGCTCCATCTTTTATTGAAAGTGATAATTATTTGAAATTTACTCCTTTAAATGTTGGTGTTGGAGGAAATCATACTTTTACTATTGAGTCTAAAAATAATAAAACTATTCAACCACAAAAACTTCTTAGAAAATTTCCTCTAAGAGAAGAAATCAAACAGAATGATGGTACACCTCATAGTCAAGAAATGCTTGGCATGTTGATAAATGGTGTTGAAATTAAAAGTTATAAGTCTCCAGATAAAGTTTTTTATGGTCCATTATCTCATATTGAGGTCCTAAATCCTGGAACTGGTTATGATGCAATCAATCCTCCACAAATTGTAGTTTCAAATTCTCCAGGTGCAGGAACAACTGCTCTAATTAGACCAGTCATTAGTGGATCTGTAGAAAAAATATTTGTAGATCCTCAACAGAAAGAACTAGAAAATGTTGTATCCGTAAGTATTTCTGGAGGAAATGGATCTGGAGCTATTCTGAAACCCATCACAGAAACAACGTTTAAGGAAGTTAATTTTGATGCTAGACTTCTAAGTAATTTTGGTGGTGTTGGGGAAAATGCAGAGACAATTACATTCTTATCGGAGCACAATTTTAGAAATGGCGAAGAGATCATTTATAAAACAAATGGAAATTCTCCTCTCTCTATCGGAACTTTCTTTGCATCAAATGCCGATCAAAATAGATTCCTAGTACAAAACTCTAAGTATATTGCAGAGTTTATCAACTCCAAGACAATTAGACTGTACAACAGTACTTCAGATTTTAACGCTGGCATTAATACGATTGGATTTACAACTGCATCCAATTCGGGTATTCATGCATTTAGAACGTTCGAAGGAAAGAAAACACTCAAGGAAATCAGAGTATTAGAAGGTGGATCTGGATATCAGAATAGACATCTTTATGTCAAACCTGTAGGAATATCTACAATTGAGAATACCGTTAGTTTCGTTAATCATAACTTCAAAGAAGGTGATCTTGTAGATTATCAAACTACTGGAACTGCAATATCAGGATTAACTACTGCAAATCAGTATTACATCTTTAAAGTAGATAATGATACTTTCAGAGTAGCAGATGCTGGTATCGGCGGAACTATTAAGACAAATTATGATAGAAAGAAATTCGTTCATCTTGATAGTATAGGGTCTGGTTACCATATCTTTAAGTATCCAGATATTGCAGTAACCGTAAATGTCTCTTACGGTTCAACAAATGTTGGTGTTATTACAGCAACTCCTATTGTAAGAGGAGGAATTGTAGATTCTTATCTCTATGAACCTGGAACTGCTTATGGAAGCAGCACAATCAATTTTGAAAAGACACCATCTATAACGATCAAAAATGGAAAGGGTGCAAATCTTTATCCTGTAGTATTGGCAGGTAAAGTTGTTAGAGTTGACGTTCGCTCTAGAGGATCAGAATACTTCTCAACCCCAACAGTAGAAGTTGTTTCATCTAGTGGTAGTGGTGTTGGTGCGGTATTGAGACCAATTATCGAAAATGGTCAAATTACAGGTGCTGTCGTAATTAATCAAGGAACTGGATACGTTCAAGAAGAAACTTCAATCAGAATAACTCCAGCTGGTAGAAATGCTAATTATTCGAGCAATATTAGTTATCTGACAATTAATGATGCTGAAAGATTTGGTTCAGAATATTTGAATCCAACATTTGGTAAAGGTCTACAGTATACCAATATTTCTTACTCCAATGATCTAGCATCTCAAGAGTTCAATGATGATGGAAGTTCACACTCTCCTATCATTGGATGGGCATATGATGGAAATCCAATCTACGGTCCCTATGGTTATAGTGATCCATTAGATCAAAATAGTGGAAGGCGCATCCTGGAATCTGGATACGTTCTTGATGTTGCTTCGGTTGACAGTCGTCCACCTGGTTTTACTAATGGTTTCTTTGTTGAAGATTATAGATTTAATGAATCTGGAGATTTAGATAGACATAATGGAAGATTCTGTAAGACACCTGATTTTCCAAATGGAACCTATGCTTATTTTGCAGGTATTGCAACAGGCGGTCTATTTACCCCCAGATTCCCATATTTCATTGGAGACAGATTTAAGTCTCTGTACCAAGGAGTAGATCTTGGTCAGGATGATGGAATTGATAATAATGACTTGGTAAGAAATACTTTCCCATATAGAATCAAGGATGATTATGCATCTAATGATTATTTGAATGAATCTCTACAGCAAAATAAGCAAGAAGCAATTATTACATCTACAGAAAAAGGTACTATTGATTCTATCGAGATAAGAACCAGAGGTGACAATTACAAAGTAGGAGACCTACTCAACTTTGACAATGTTGGAACTGATGGTGGAGGCGCTAGAGCAACTATTTCTAGTGTAGAAGGTAAGTCTATAACTTCTATTGCTTCATCAACTTTAGAATACTCTGGAGCTATTGTAACTAGAGAATCAAATACTCAAGTTGCAATTCATATACAACCAACACATGAATTAGTCGTAAATGATGTAGTTTCAATTTCTGGACTATCTACTTTCTTACCAAATCTAACTGGACTTAAGACAGTTGGGGTAAACACTGATACATTTAACATCTACAAAGATATTCCAGCAAATGCATCTGCTGGACTAGTAACTGATGTTTATATTTCAAATATTCCAAATTCTCTTTCGATTGGATCAACTATTGGAATCGGAACTGAACTTCTCTCCGTTCTCAATATCTTCCCAATACCAAAAATTGTAAGAGTTAAGAGAGGAATTACAGGAACAGCACATACAACATCAACAACTGGTTTTGTATATCCAAATAGAATCTTTGTTGACGCTCAAACTGGGTATTTTAATTCTAATTTAAATGAGAAGATTTACTTTAATCCTCACCAATCCGTTGGCGTAGGATCCACTTCTGGTGTTGGTATCGCAGTAACAAATACCCTTGGTGATGTCACTAAGGAGATAGACATTCCAACACGTAGCATCTATCTACCAAACCACCCATTCTTAACGGGTCAAACCGCTATTTTAAGAAAGAATGGTGGAGGTAATAACATTTCTGTTGCTAATACTGAAACAGAAACTCAGTTTGATCTTCTCAATAGCGGATCCGAAACAGTTTATACTATCAAAAAGGGTCCAGATTTTATTGGAATTGTAACGCAGATTGGTCTAACAACTTCAAGCAGCGGACTTTTCTTCTTTAATAATGGATCTGATAATTATGAGTATTCGATCGAACCAACACAAGATCAGGTAACATGTATTGTTCAGAAGAATGACGCTGTTGTTTCTGTATCAACATATCATAACCTACAAGTAAAAGATAGGGTTACTCTAAACGTAGTTCCAGACAGGTCGGTAGGAATTGGTACTTCAACTTCAGTTATTGTCAAGTATAATAATGATATTCAAAAAATCGTTATTGATCCTGTAGGATTTACTTCAGCATCTATTGATACCTCTGAAAATACGATTACTCTTACAAATCATAATTTCACTACTGGCGAAAAGGTATATTATGATTCAACTGATCTTGTAACTTCTGGTCTTGAGACTGGAGTTTACTATGTACATAAGGTTGACAAAGATAAGATCAAACTTTGTGATACCTTTGACGATACTTTTGCTTCTCCACCAGTAGTAGTTTCTTTTGCTTCGACTGGAGGAGCTTCTCAGGAACTGTCAGCAGTCAATCCAAAGATCACCCCAACCAAAGGTAATGATCTTGTATTTGACTTATCAGACTCTTCTCTTGCTGGATTTGAATTCAAAATCTATAGGGACTTTGAATTTAACAATGAATTTGTTTCTATTGCGAACACAACAACGTTCTCAACTGCTGGTGTTGGAACAGTTGGAATTGCAACTACAGCATCTTTAACTCTCAAGTATTCTGATCAGTTACAAAATCCTCTCTTCTATAATGTAGAGAGATCTGGATTCATCTCAACTGCTGATGCAACGGTTAAAGACTTCAATCAAATTCTTTATAGAAAGAGTAAGTACGATGGATCTTATTCTATCATTGGTGTTGCAGATACAACTTTCATCATTACTCTGACCGATATTCCAGAGTTTGATTCCTATAACACAGATAATACAACATCGATGAAGTATACAACTACTTCATCTAATGCATCTGGTCCAATTGGAACTATTAATATAATCTCTGAAGGTTCTGCATATAGATCTCTTCCTGCAATTTCAAGCATTACCTCTGCAAATGGTAATGATGCTCTTCTATTCCCCAAATCAAATAAACTTGGTAATCTGAAGCAATTCAGAATTGGTCAACAACTTATAGAATTTAATACTGATAAAACACTAAGTCCAAAAGCTGCTTTACCAGCAACTATTGAACTAAAAGATAATTTAACTATTGATGAAATTGAAATTTTAAGTGGAGGTAATAATTATACTATTGCACCAGATTTAGTTATTGTTGATTCCGTTACTGGTATAGAGCAGGATGGTATACTTCTATCTGAAATTGGATCAAGTTCTATTGATAATGTAACTATCTTTGAACAACCAACTGGAATGAGTTTTAATCCAAAAACTATATTCGCAGTCAATAATACTAACGGTGTCGGCATTTCAACAATGCAATCCTCTTTGAGTGGCATTGTTACTTGTTTCTTGACAACTCCTCTCTTAGGATTCAGTACAAGTGTATTTGCAATTGGAGACGAAGTATTCGTTGAAGGTGTAACCAAAAATGGAACTGATGGCACAGGATTTAATTCGGCAGATTATGGATATCAGTATCTAACAGTTCTTTCATATTCAAACACCATTCCTGCTAAGGTTGAATATAGTGTTGCTGGTTTAACAACCAATCCAGGTCTTGCAGACACTACTCAAAGCTCTTTTGCCAATATGGTTAAGAGATCTGATTTACCTGTGTTTAAAGTAACTCAGAAGAAGTCAGAATTTAGTATTGGAGAAAATATAACCGTAAATGGTGCCAATACTGATCTATTCATTTCTTCTATTCTGAAAGATTATATTAAAGTTACTGGTATATTTGAGTTAAAGGTTGGAGATGTAATTAGAGGAAATATTTCTGGTTCTAAAGGAACTGTATCTTCTCTGAATACAAGCGATGGTAGATTTACTGTAGATTACTCTGTAAGATCTGAACAAGGTTGGAAGACTAATACTGGCGAACTAAACAATGATATTCAGGTAACACCAGATAATGACTACTATCAAAATCTCTCTTACTCTATTAAGAGTCCTATTCAATATAAGGATTCTATTGATTCTATCAATCGTCTAGTACATACATCTGGTCTTAAGAACTTTGTAGACACTGAACTAAGTTCTACAAGTTCTGTCAGTATTGGTAGTACATCACCTACATCCCTCAATTTCATTGATTTAAGTTCTGATAATAGAGTTGATACAATTTATGGATTCGCTCTCAGTAGAGATACTGAAATTTCTGCACTAAATGCATTTACAAACTCTTCAAGATTTATTGAACTCGGAAATAGAAAACTTGTAGATAGTTTGATCTGCAGAACAAATAGAGTTCTTGAAATTGATGATGTTAGTGATCAGTTTACAAATAAAGAAAACGTAATTGATGAATTCATTGACCTCGATGAGTACACCAAAGATATTGCAAGATTCCTTGTTCAAGTTAGAAGCACTGATGGACTACAAACAGCAATCTATGAACTAATTCTAATATGGGATGAGTTGCAAGAAAATGTTCTTACTCTGAATAAAGCATATCTTTCGAGCACAGGGGTTGGTGTTACTTATTCTGGTGCAGATTCTTCTGAGGTTACAACTCTTTGGGATGAGAGAGACTTTGCAACTGTAGTTGGCAATATCGATAACTTCGATGTTCTTTCTGTAAGATTTACTCCTGAAGATGTATTTAATATTGACTATGACATCAAGTTTATCAAAGATACTTTCAATAGCAATGCTGTTGGACTAGCATCTACTTCTATTGGATTCATCAAGAATCAGTCCTCATATCAAATTGCGGGCGCAGGCGGTACAGCGACATTATTCGAATATGATGCTGCTGATTTTGATGCAGTTCATGTTCAAGCGCATATTCATGATGGAACTGATAATGTTCAGAACTTCCTGGAGATGTATCTGCATCATGATGGAACAGATACCTACATAACCGATTACTACTTTGACAGCAATCCTTCAGAAGGTATTAGCGGAAATGATTTCACTAATTTTATACCAGAACTAAGCGGCGGAGTACTTTCTCTGAAATTTGTAAATGCTGGTTCAAATGATATCGAAGTAAAAACTAACGCTGTCGGATTCGGAGCAACATCTAGCGGAATCTCCACTCTAAGATTCCAGTCTACTGGTGTTCCTGATGGATCTGAAAGAAGTGCTTATTATGAATCAAATTATGCTGTAGGCACTGGAGTAACAGAAATCTTTAGAGGTTCTAAGCAACTATTCACTTCTGTTAAGAGTTTGGTTAGCGTCAATAATGGTTCAGACTATGCATTACATCAAGTTTATGCTATAAATTCTGACGAAACTAATACATTCTCTACACAAGCTCCATTTATCTCTATTGGTAGCACAACTGGTATTGGAACCTTTGGTTCGGACTTTGACGGAACGGACTTTATTGTTAAGTTCTTCCCCAATGCTGACGCTTCTGGAATTGTAACTGTAAAGGCATTTAACGAAGCACTTTATCAACTAGTTGATCTCGAAAATGATTATGAGAATATTGATTATGGATTCATTAAAAAACAGGAACTGGGAATTGCTCTCTTTGATGCAGTTAACAGTCCAAGAATTAACAAGAATGAATTTGAGATGGAATATCAAGGTATTCCAATCTTTAAGAAGACATTTAATCCAGCGAATACATCTGTCCTGGATCGCGCAACGGGAGTATTTACAATTGAGAATCACTTCTTCTCAGATGGAGAAGAGTTGATCTACAAAGCGGGTTCAACTGTTGTTGGAATCAACTCATCTTCTGTTGGTATTGGAGAGACGGCAGATTCTGTTGGTGTAGTTACAAATAAACTACCGTACAGAGTTTGGTGCGATAGAATTACTCCAAATACCTTCAGACTTTCAACAAGACCCGAATATGTAACAGCGGGAATTTATGTCACCTTTACTGACATTGGAGAGGGTAATGCACACTCTCTTGAGATGGTTAAGAAGAATGAAAAGACTATTTTCGCTCTCGATGATCTAATTCAAGCACCTCTAGCATTTACTCCAATTGTTTATGACCTTCAAGGTAATGGCGGTTCTATTAGTGCTGCAGCAACAGTATTTGCTCTATCTGGTATTGCATCTATTGTAAACGGAGACATTCTCAAGATTGAAGATGAATACATGAAGGTTGGTGGTGTCGGTTTAGGAACGACATCTGTTGGACCAATTTCGTCGGGAGATATCAATCTAGTTGAAGTTGTAAGAGGTTTCGTTGGAACTGCTGCTACAGATCATATTGAGCCAAATGACGCTAGAATTTACAGAGGTTCTTACAATATTTCTGGAAACAGAGTATTCTTCACTGATCCTCCAAAGGGAAGCGGACTTGTAACTCTTGATGATTCTGGACTACCAAGAACATTCTCTAAGTTTAGCGGAAGAACATATCTAAGACAGAATTATGAGAATAACCTTGTTTATGATGACATTTCAAGACAGTTTACTGGTATTGCACAAACTTTCGTAGTCCAAAACACTGGAGTCAATACTACTGGTATTGAAACTGGAAGCGGTCTGGTTCTTCTGAATGGTATCTTCCAGACACCAACTACCGATAACAATGCAGGAAATAATTTCTCGTATGGAGAAGTTGCAGGTGTTTCCAGTATTACATTTACTGGTATTACTTCAACTGATGGTAGTCAGGTAACTTCTATCTCTGATGTCAATCAGAATGGTTTCCCACGAGGAGGTTTGATTGTTTCTCTTGGTTCTACTAATGGTCTCGGATTTGCACCTCTAGTAGGAGCAGATATCCTCCCAACCGTTTCTGGTGGAGTAATTACTGGAGTGGTCGGAGTACCAACCTACGGTCAATCACTTGGTCTTGATACTTGCTCGTATAACAATGAGAGTGGAATCCTCGAAGTAACAACTGCCACTGCACACAACCTGAAAGATCATAACCAGCAAGTTTGGTTAGAGGGTCTTGAGTTCTCCTGTGCGGCTCCTCATGCAGGAGTCACAACTACAATCTTCCCAGATGGAACTCTTGGAAATGTATTTGCAATTAGCGGAATTGTTTCTACAACTACGTTCAATGTTAACGTAGGAACTAGCACCATTCCTCATACTTACATGGGTTCTGGTGCCGTATATCCATACTTCAGCAGACTTAATGTTGGATCTGGTTATAACGGTCTTACTGGCATTGGAATCAGTGTATACGAAGAAGGTCACACTGGAGCAGCTGCAACAATTACAGCAGTTGTCGGTGCTGGCGGAACTCTAACCTTCACTGTTGATGGAGGAGGAAGCGGTTACACTAATCCAGATATTCTTGTTGATGCTCCATCTTATTCAAACTTGGAAGTTCAGGGAACATTCAGAAGAGGAATCGGTTCTACAACTACTACTGGAGTAAATCTCCTAATGTCCGTAGAACTTGGACCAAACTCTCAGTCAATCTATGGAGACCGCTACGCAGATGCTGCTGCATTGCTTGAAAGTAACAAAACTTTTATTGCCGAGATGGCAGTTGGTAGAATGCTTGATGAATATCCTTCATTCACCATTCCGACTGGAAATCAGGCATGTATTGACGATGCCGTTGATGTTGTTGAGGCGATTGCTTACAACTTGAGATTTGGTGGAAATGATGCAACTTATGACGCTGCAAGTTTGTATATCAGCGGGGCACACGTTGCTGGAGAAGAAGACGAATCCATTTACGTATTCAACGAAGTTGGTTATCTAGCAAATAATGTCATCAACAACGTTGCTATTGCAAGATCTGGTTACACTTCTGAAGATCAAGTGTTTGATTTCAGTATTACTGCAGATCCTGTAACTGGATTCAATACAAGTCCAAGTTCTTGTGCAGATGTACAATCTGCAATCACATCTTTTGTAGGTATTGTAACAAATGCTATTGGACTCAGTACAATTCCTGGTAGCAGAACTATTGCTCCTGCATCTCTATATGAAGTTGCTAGATTTAGTATTGATAGACAAGGTTATGCATTCGAACCAGGAGATAAGTTTAAACCAATCGGTCTCGTTACTGCTCTTGGACTAACCTCTCCAGTTGAAGAGTTTGAGTTAGAAGTAACCGATGTTTACTACGACACATTCTCCTCCTGGCAGTTTGGTCAACTCGACTTCATTGATCCAATCAAAGTTCTTCAAAATGGAACAAGATCTGTATTCCCAATGTATTACAACGCAGAACTTGTAAGTTTTGAGAAAGATCCTCTAGATCAGGATTCTGCACTAATTGACATGGATTCTGTTCTGCTGGTATTCATCAATGGAGTTCTTCAAGAACCAAAATCTGCATATCAGTTTGATGGAGGTTCTGCAATTCAGTTCATTACTCCTCCAAAACCAGAAGATAACATTTCAATCTTCTTCTACCAGGGAACTAGAAATGTTGATGCAACCAACTTAGATATCAACGAAACAATTAAACCAGGAGACTCTGTTTTCCTCAACAGATTCCCAGGAATTACAACATCAGTCGATCAAAGAAAGAAGAGAATTGTTTATTCAATTCCAAGTGCTCAGAGACTACAAACTAATGTTTACTCTGATATCGGTATTGACGATGCTAACTTCAGAAGTTTGGATTGGACTAAGCAGAAAAGAGATTTATTTGTAAATGGAGATTACATTTACAAGTCTAGAGATTCTCTTGAGGGTATGGTTTATCCTACCGCCAAAATTATTGCTGATGTTAGCGATTCTGATACTGTTGTATATGTCGATAATGCACAATTCTTCAATTATGAAGAAAATGAGTCTAGTGTTGTAACTCCATCTGTTGATGCATTCTTAACTGACGATATAAGCGTCGTTCCTGCGGCATTTACTGCAACAGTAACTTCAACTGGTACGGTTTCTGGAGTAACCATTACAAATGCTGGTGCTGGATATGCTTCAACTCTATCATCAATAAATCTTGCATTCTCTGCTCCTAAGTTTATTGGTGTTGGTATTGGAACTACTGCAACAGCAACTGCAACTATTACAAATGGTTCTGTCTCTGCTGTAACAATTACAAATGTTGGTCTTGGGTATACCAATTCTCAAAATGTAGCAGTTGCTCCTCAAGTCATTGCGGAACAACCTAAGAATGATCATGAACTACTAACATCAATTTCTGTTGTTCAGGGTAATACTGGAATCATTACTGGTATCAAGCCAGTTACGGGTATTGGAACAGACTTGGCACTCAAGTTCTACACAGATAATACCACAGATCTTCAGGCAGGATATTACATCCTCGTTACTGGAACAAATGTTGGTAGCGGAGTTACTTCAATCTTTACGCATGATGATGACATAATTGGAATTGGTACAGAATATCTGAATAATGTTTATAGAATTGATTCTGTTCCCGTTATCAATGAGATTGTTTGTAACATTGCATCAAATACTGTTACTGCTGGAATTGAGACTCTTGGAACTTCTGTTTACAATCCAAATGGATATTTCTCCTGGGGTAGACTTTCCAATATAACTAGAGATAGTTCTAATCCAATCTCAATAGGAGTAACTGGAAGAACAGTTTCTGGTCTATCAACATATCCAATTCTACAAAGAAGAGGTTATGGATTGAGAGACAATGGATCTATCAGAAAGATTCTCCCAGATTAAACTATAAATAGAAAGAAAACTGCTAAAAAATGTCGGCAATTATAACTGATCAATTCAGAATATTAAATGCGAATAATTTTGTTGAGTCTGTTGATAACGCCAACAACTCTTACTATATTACCGTAGGATTGCCAAATCCTGCTGCAGCAGTTGGATATGGAAGGGTAACTAATTGGGATTCTAATGTTCCTTCCCCAACTGACAATTTTGATTATATTGCTCATACCGTAGATACTACTCTTTTCGGTAAGAAAGTTTCATCTGCTAACTGCAGGAGATTGATTAGAAGAGTAGACTGGACTAGAGGAACTCGCTATGAAATGTATCGACATGATTATAGCGTAGATAATCAATCTCCAGTAACTTCATCTACAAGATTGTATGATGCAAATTACTATGTAATGAACTCTGATTATAGAGTTTATATTTGTATCAGTAATGGAACTAGCGGTATTAACACTGTTGGAACTGCATCTCAAGATGAACCATTATTCACAGATCTTGAACCATCAAAAGCTGGAGAAAGCGGAGATGGTTATATTTGGAAATACTTGTTCACTGTAGCACCTAGCGATATTATTAAATTTGATTCTACTGAGTTTATCTCAGTTCCTAATGATTGGGATACTTCAACAGATTCTCAAATTCAGGCAGTAAGAGAGAATGGAGATTCCAGTGTAAATGAGAATCAGATTAAAAAAGTTTATATTGAAGATCCAGGATTGAGCTATTCTGGAGGAGAAGTTGATATTGTTGGAGATGGAACTGGAGCAAAGTGTGTTGTTACTGTAGATAGTAATGGAAAAATTACTGATGTTGTAGTTTCTTCTGGTGGAAAAAATTATACTTATGCAATGGTTGATCTAGGTCCTCTACAACCATCAGGAAGTATTCCAAACCCAGCAAAGTTGATTCCAATCATTCCTCCTGGAAAGGGACATGGAAACAACATCTATAAAGAATTGGGAACTGATAGAGTTCTACTCTATGCAAGATTTGATGATTCTAATAAAGACTTCCCAACTAATACTTCATTCGCACAAATTGGAGTAATTAAAAATCCATTAAGAGTTAATTCTACCGCCATCTTTGATGGAAATCAATTTAGTGCTACTTCGGCAATTAAATTGAAATTAGATGGAACTATCAGCGGAGAAGAATATCTTACCGTTGGTAAAAAAATTACTCAAAGCGTAACTACTGGTGCTGGCGTTAGTGTTACTGCTGAAGGATATGTTGCGTCATATGATTCGGAAACTAAAGTTATTAAATATTTCCAAGATAGAACACTTAACTATCATCCTTCCGAGTATGACCAAAGAGATTATGTTGGAGTAAGTAGCGAAGGTCAAAGATATGCCTTTGCATTTGATGGTTCTGCTATTACTACTGCAGACGGATTCTCTGGATCTGTAGATTCTGGATATACTGGAATTACTACAAATCCAACGGGAAATAAGAATATTAATCTAGGTGTTGAGTTCACAAAAGGTCTTGCCGTATCGGAAATAAATAAGTTGTCGGGAGACGTTATCTATCTGGATAATAGACCTGTTGTCGAAAGGAACGCTAGACAGAAAGAAGACGTAAAGATTATCCTGGAATTCTAAGATGCCACAGAAAACTAATTTAAATATCAATCCTTACTATGATGACTTCGATAAAGATGATAATTTTTATCGAGTTCTGTTCAAACCAGGATTCCCTGTACAGGCAAGAGAACTAACAACTCTTCAATCGATTCTTCAGAATCAGATTGAGTCTTTTGGTAGTCATATCTTCAAAGAAGGGTCTATGGTAATTCCAGGAGGAATTACTTATGACAGATTCTACGAAGCAGTAAAGGTCAATCCGACTCATTTTGGACTTGATGTTGATTTATATTTGAATAGTTTTGTTGGTAAAAAGATTTCTGGAGCACAGTCTGGCGTAACTGCGACCGTTCAAAAAGTTATCTTCCCCCCAACACTGGGAGTAGAAGAACCAACTTTATATGTAAAGTACTTAAATTCAGATAATTCATTTACATTTAATCCATTCAGTAGTGGAGAAACCCTAATTACCGAAGATACGGTAACTTACGGAAATACTACTATTCAGATTGGCGACACATTTGCATCAACCGTCGATACGAATGCAACCGCTACAGCAGCAGCTGTACACGTCTCCAGGGGCGTTTATTTTATCCGTGGTACGTTTGTAGACGTACAAACCGATACGATCGTTCTAGATCCATATACAAACAATCCCTCATACCGAGTTGGTTTTAATATCAGTGAAGAGTTAGTATCTGCTGGAGACGATGATAGTCTATATGATAATGCTAGGGGTTTTTCTAATTATGCTGCACCTGGCGCAGACAGACTAAAAATTAGTGTATCTTTATCTAAAAAAGAACTGACAGATTATGATGATAAGAGTTTCGTAGAGCTTGTCAGAGTTGACAACGGAGAACTTAAGAAACTTCAGAATAAGTCAACTTACTCAATTATTAAAGACTACTTCGCAAAGAGAACTTTTGAAGAGTCTGGAGATTATGCTGTAAGCGAATTTGGAGTAGATCTGGGAGAGTCTTTAGATAATAAGTTATCAAATGGCGGTTTCTTTGTAGAAACCCAAAAGACGGAACAAAATAATGATCCAAGCGAAGACCTCTATTGTGCTAGAGTATCTCCAGGAAAGGCATATGTCAGGGGATTTGATATTGAATTCCCAGGATCTCAAGTTTTAGATGCCGATAAACCAAGAGATACTACAGAAGTTACTACAGCATCTATCCCATTTGAAATGGGTAATCTCATAAAGATTAATAATGTTCAGGGTACTCCTTTTGTTGGCATTAACAATACCAATAATGTTGTAAAACTGCAGTCATATAGGAAGGGGACTTCTGGGGCATCAGGTATTAATGGTGCAGGGGAAACCATCGGAGAAGCTAGAGTATATTCTTTCGCATTAGCAGATAATGCATATGATAATACAGACTCGCAATTTGATCTGTATATGTTTGACGTTCAGACATATACTAAACTTGTCTTGAATGAGTTGGTATTTGCTGGTTTTATGCCTCAATCCAGTTACATCAAAGGATTGAGCAGTGGTGCAACTGGATATTTGGTTACTGCACCAGGTCCATCGGGAACTACAGGAATTCAACTAACTCAAACATCTGGGCAGTTTATTGTCGGAGAACAAATCTCAATAAATGAATCTACAGAATATAGAAGAACTATTATTGATATTGAAGCAAAGAGCATAAAAGATGTAAAATCAATATGGCAGGAAAGAGCTTCTATCGGCGGTATTTCTACTGACTTCTCTGCAGACACTGCGCTCTTTGAGAGAACACCAACTGGATTTGAAATTACCGATAAGATTACCATTAGTCCAACAGGTATTGCAACTTGTGCTGGTAAGACTTTTAGTGGTATTTCTACAAATTCAGTTATCAAGTTCCAAAGAAATGGTATTGGTTTAACTGCAGCAACATTTAACAGAGTTGCTTCTGTCTCTAACGACTTATTGACATTAACATTAGAAGCATTACCAACGGTATTTGGTGTATGCGACGGAGATCTTCCTGCCGAAGCATCGACAGAAACTACTTTCTCTGTCATGGAACCAAAGATCTTCAATGAAGATAATTCATATTTGTATGCTAAACTATCAAACCCAAATGTAGCATCCGTTAAATTAGATGATTCTAATTTGACTATTTCCCATCAAGTAAGAGATAGAACAATCAGTGCTACAGGAACACTAAGTATTAATACTAATACAATTGGATTTACTAGTGCGTTCTTCGAACCTTTTGATTCTGATAGGTATTCAATTGCATATAGTGATGGTACACTTGAACCATTGGATTCAAGTCAAGTTGAATTTGCAGATAACAGCACTACAATTAACTTTACTGGACTTGCTAAGTCTGGTATTGGTAGTGCAACTGTTAATACTACTATCAAGAGACAGGCAGTACAAAGTAAGCAAAAGGACTTTGACAGAAGTGTTCAAGTAATTGTAAGTTCTACTGCTAGTGGAGTAAGTACAAGCATTACTGGACTTTCTTCAAGTTTCTATTATGGTTTAAGAGTAGAAGATAGAGAAATTTCTCTCAATACTCCAGATGTTGTTAATGTAGTTGCAGTATATGAATCTCTAGGAACTGATACTCCAACTCTAGATACCTTACAATTTGTAAGTGGTCTAGGTTTAGACGTAAATGCAATTGTCGGTGAAAGAGTAATTGGTCAAACTAGCAAAGCAGTTGGTCAAATTGTAACTAGACCTTCTACTACTGATGTTGGATTTGTATATCTAAACGCTAATAAGTTTATTGTTGGAGAAACCGTCAAATTCGAAGAGTCTCTGATTGAGTCCAATCTGCAATCCATTGTTCTTGGAAATTATTTGAATATTACTGACCGTTATGATTTAGATGCTGGTCAAAGAGAACAATATTACGATTATTCTAGAATTGTAAGACGTAAACAGTCAGTAGCTCCATCCAGAAAACTACTAATTATCTTTAACAGATATGTAGTTCCTTCAAATGACTCTGGAGATTTCTATACTGTAAATTCTTATTCTGCAGAAAGATATAAAACTGATATTCCAGTACTGAGAAACGGAGTAAGAGCATCTGACGTACTTGATTTCAGACCAAGAGTTGCTGATTTCAATGCTGCTACGGCAACTAGATCGCCATTTGACTTCTCATCTCGTTCCTTTGGATCTTCTAGTGTAAATACGACTGCTGTAGTTGCACCTAATGAGAGCACTCTGCTTGGTTATGATCATTACCTAGGAAGAATCGATAAGATTATCCTCGATAAAGAAGGAAATCTTTCATTGATTCAAGGAACATCTGCAGTCAGACCAAAAGAACCTACAGTCATTGAAGATTCGATGACAATTGCTAGGATCACGCTCCCTCCATACTTGTTTGATGTAGATGATGCAGAAATCACTCTGATTGATAATAGAAGATATACTATGAGAGACATTGGAGGTCTCGAAGATAGAATTGAAAATCTAGAAACTTTCACTTCTTTGAGTTCTCTAGAATTAAGCACACAATCTCTACAAGTTCAGGATGCTCAAGGACTTGATAGATTTAAATCTGGATTCTTTGTCGATGATTTTGCAGATAATGGAAGAATTGATCTAGCAAACGCAGATACAAAAGTATCTGTTGAATCAAATAGAAAAGAGTTGCAAGCACTATTTGATGTATATTCTTTAGAATTGCAACCAGCATTTGATTCTTCAGTAAATATGGATACTGCAGATCTATCTGCAAATCTTCCTCTGCTAGATCCAAATACACAAAAAACTGGTGATCTAATTACACTTAAGTATGAAGAAAAAGGATGGATTGAACAACCTCTAGCTTCTAGAGTTGAGAATGTTAACCCATTCAATATGATTGAGTTTATTGGTGCGATTCAACTAACACCAGCATCTGATAACTGGGTAAGAAATGTATTTGTTCCAGGCGGAACAAGAACAATTACTGGGGGATGGAATGGATCCTTCATTGACAATGTTCTGATCGATAGAAGACCAGAAACCTTTATGCGTTCAAGGAACATTCAGTTCCAAGCAGGCGGTCTGAGACCTCTTGCCAGACATTATCCATTCATGGATAGTATTGGAGGAATTGATTTAGTTCCAAAACTAATCGAAATTACAATGAACTCTGGAACATTTGATGTTGGAGAGGATGTTGATGGTTTCATTGGTCCTGACAGAGTTATTACTTTTAGAACAGCAAGACCAGATCATAAAGATGGTCCATATGATGCACCAACCCTAACTTACAACGCAAATCCTTACAATAAAGCAGAGACATTTAGTACTTCATATTCTGCATCTGCAACAGTTGTAAACGTTGACATTCCATCATTAGCAGCTGCTGCTATTGGTAAGTATAATGGTTATGTTGTTGCTGGAGTTAATTTAGTTGGTAGAAGTAGCGGTGCTACTGCAACTGTAAATGATTCTCGTCTGATCGCTGATCCATTCGGTGATATTATTGGAACATTCTTTATTAGAAATCCACTAGCGACACCACCACCAAGTGTAAGAATTAAAACTGGAGAAAGAATCTTCAGATTGACATCTAGTGATATTAATGCAGAACCTCTTCCTGGAAGTAAGTTAATCAGTTCTGGCGAAACTACCTATAACTCAACTGGTATTGTACAAACATTCAGACAAGATACGGTTATTGTAAGAACCCCACCACCCCCACAACCAAGAAGAGGTGGAGGAAAAGATCCTCTAGCACAATCATTTACTGTTGATGAAACTGGAGCATTCCTAACATCGGTAGACCTATTCTTTGCGAACAAGGATCCTAATGAGAAGTGCTATGTTGAAATTAGAACTGTAGAACTAGGAACTCCAACTGATCAGTTAGTACAAGATTTTGCAAGAGCAATCTTATACCCAGGTGATATTACGACTTCTACTGATGCGTCAGTAGCAACAAATGTCAAGTTCCCATCCCCAATTTATCTTGAAGCAAACAAAGAGTATTCAATTGTCGTTCTTGCTCCAACAACAAATAACTATGAGCTATGGATCGCTCAGATGGGTGAGAAAACTGTAAATGGACAAAACCTACCAGATGCTGAAGCAGTAATGGTAACCAAACAGTATGTTGGAGGAAGTCTATTTAAGTCTCAGAATGGTACTATTTGGACTCCAAGTCAGTTTGAGGACATGAAGTTCAAGCTTTATAAAGCAAACTTTACTTCCCAAAAAGGAAGTGCATTCTTCTACAATCCTAATTTAGATGTTGTTGACGAAAACGTTCCTGCTCTAACTCCAAATGCTGTTAAGATTCTACCCAGAAAACTTGACGTTGGAATTACTACTGTTACTTTATCTGATGTCTCTGATCTTCTTGTTCCAGGAACAAGAGTTAAGGCAAACAATTCTCTAGCAAATGGATATATTGAAAGAGTTGGTGGTGCAGTTTCCTTTACTGGAATTACAACTGCAATCGCTGGTGCTGGTTATTCAACTGGCGTCTATCCTAATGTAAGTCTGTATCCTATTGTTGGAAGAGGATCAAATCTAGTTGCAGAAACCGTTGAGTTTAATGCTGCTGGAGGAGTATCTCAGATTACCTTTAACACTGTTGGTCTTTCCACAGGAAATGGTTGGGCAGTAGGAGATGTTATTGGTATTACTACTGCTGATGTAGGAGGAAAGGGCAGAGGAGCACAACTATCAGTTGGATCAATTGATGGTATTGATACATTATACCTGACAAATGTTCAGGGCGAGGAAATAACTCCAGGTGGTCTACTTCAAATCTATACAAATAATACAGTAGGACCTGCTTTAGCAGACACCTCGGTTACTAGTTGCAGTCCTGTAGGTGGAGAGTTTGCTGGTAATGTATTTGAGGTAACTCATTATAACCATGGAATGACGGCGGATAATAATATCGTCTCTATTCAAGGTGTTGATCCCGATACTATTCCAACTCAACTATCAGTTGATCTTGATCTAAGCGATTCTGTTATTGCTCTTGCAGATACAACGAGTTTCTCAAGATTTGAAGGAATTACTACTGCTGCAGGATACCTTAAGGTCAATAATGAAATCATTTACTATGACAGCATTGCTAGCGGTCAGTTGGGCATTGCAACTCGCGGTGTTGATGGATCTGCAATTCAAAAACATGCAAGCGGAAGTCAGGTTTATAAGTATGAAATTGGTGATGTTTCTCTAACGAGAATTAATAAGCAACATAATATGTCCTCGACACCTGCCCTCAGCAACTTGAGAGAGATTGATTCATATCATCTAGAATTTGATAGAGGATCTAGAGGAACTGGTGAAGCACAATTGAGCTTCAGACAAGAATCTCAAGTTGGAGGTGCAAATATCTTTGCATCAAGAAATATTCAATATGATGTTGTTCAACCACAATTCAATGTCATTACCCCAGGTCAAGGTTCTAAAGTTTCTGCAACTATGAGATCCGTTAGCGGAACAAGCGCAGGCGGTTCAGAACCATCATTTATTGATCAGGGATTTGAATCAGTTCAATTGAATACAGAGAATGATCTAAATTCAACTAGACTGGTTTGTTCTAAGTTGAATGAGACGACAAGATTGACAACTCTTCCAAGAAATCGTTCATTTACGATTGGAATTTCTATGGAAAGCACTGATTCTAATCTATCTCCAGCAATCGATACTCAAACTGCATTTGCTGGATTTGGAAGACACCGCTTGAACAATCCAATCTCAGATTATGTAAATGATTCTAGATCTAATAGTGTAAGCGATGATCCTCATGCATTTGTATACATCTCAAATAGAGTAAATCTTGCACAACCAGCATCTTCTCTCAAAGTGTTTGTTGCAGCGAATAGAGATGCTTCTGCAGATTTCAGAGTTCTTTACAGACTATTCAAATCAGATTCTAGCGAAATTGAGCAGTCATATGTACTGTTCCCTGGATATGATAATCTGAATGATACTAATGGAGATGGATTTGGAGACGAAGTAGTTGACTCTTCCAAGAATAGCGGAAGAGCAGATGCATTCGTTGTTGCTAGTGCAAACGAAGAATTCAGAGAATATCAATTCAGTATTGATGATCTTGAGCAATTCTCTGGATATCAAATCAAGATTGTTGCTAGCGGAACAAATGAAGCTAAGTCTCCAACATTTAAAGATCTAAGAGCAATCGCACTTGCATGATATGGATCTAATTAGAGTTGAAGATAACCAGAACCTGTACAGAGATGCAGGTTCTGGTGCTATTGTAAATAAAGATTCTGCGGGTTATTCTCGATATATGTCAGAGAAAAAACGTAGAGAAAAAGAAAGGCAAGAGTTAGATGATGTTAAAAGTGAACTTGCCGAGATTAAAAAATTACTTCTTGATTTGACTAAACAAAACGGTTGAAATCTAAATAATTACATAAAGAAAACTTCATTATAGAGAAATGGCAGTATACGTAGCTAATCTGACAATTAATCAGGGAGCTGACTTCTATCAGACATTTAATTTGTCTAACTCCATTGGAGATACTGCTTTTGATTTGTCTGGTTTTACAATCGAAGCGAAGATCAGAAAACACGCTGCATCTGTTGGATTTACAACATTTACTGCAACTGTTGAAAACGCTTCAAATGGAACAATAAGTCTATCTCTCAACTCAACGCAAACATCAGCGTTAAAATCTGGTAGACAAGTTTACGATATAGTCATTACTAGTTCTGGAGGATATAAATCCAGAGCAATTGAAGGAAGTGTCTTAGTACGAGAAGGAGTAACTTAATGGCATCAATCAGAGGTAGATTAGGACAATCAAATACTATTAAAGTAGTTGCGTCTAACTCTGTTACGGGATCTAGTGGCAGATTATCAGATATTAGTGATGTAGATGTTAGCAGTCAATCTGATAAGTTTGTAATGGTTTATAATGCTAATACTAATAAGTATGAGTTTGTTGATCCCGATCAAGTTCTTGTCGCAGCTGCTTCTACCGTTAATCCTGTAGGTAATAGCGGTCTTCCAACTGAATTTCTTAATGCTTTAAATACTGACCCCAATAGACCCGCTAACCCTGGTCTTGATGGGGGTACTTGGTAAAAATTTATAAATACCTACAAAAGAGTATTCAATAAGCGAGGCAATTAGATGGCAGCCGCTGTAGTTCAATTTAAAAGAGGTGCGTATGCTGGTTTGCCAGCCTTACAGGCAGGTGAACCAGGTTTTTCAACCGATTTCTACGATTTCTTTATCGGTTTAGATAATACAATTGCAGGCAACAAGTTTTTCGGAAGTCAAAGATATTGGCAAAGAGAAGACGGTATTGAGTCTGCATATTTAAATCTGGTTGATAGAGACGGATCCAATAAGATTTCGATCAAGTCTCCAAACGTACTTGCTGGAGTTACTACTTACGTTTTACCAGCGACTCCTGTAGCAGGAGGACTACTGCAATCTGATGCTGATGGACAATTATCCTGGTCCAGTGCTCTTACCCAGGTTAACTTAAGTAGTCTATACGTTACTGGTCTATCTACATTCCAGTCTGCAATTTATGTTGCTGACACTACAGACTCATTCGACAAAGATACTGGTTCTGCAGTATTTAATGGTGGTTTGGGTGTTGAACTTGCAACCAATATTGGAGGAAACCTAAAAGTAGGTGGTATTGGTACATTTGTTGGTGCGCTAAGTGTTGATGACACGACAGATTCTGATGATCCAACAACAGGTGCTTTAGTTGTTAGCGGTGGTGTTGGTTTATCAAGAAATCTATATGTTGGCGCAGGTGCTTCTATTGCAGGCGTTACAACATTTTCAAGTGCAGAAAATACAACTGCTCTAGGAACAGGTGCAGTTGACATTAAGGGTGGTTTATCTGTTGCACAAAACGCATATGTTGGTGCTGCTCTAAGTGTAAGTGGCACAACAACACTTCAAGGTGCTACAAATATTAACGGTAATGTTGGTCTCGGTAATGCTGAAACCGATATTATTACCATCAATGCCGATATTCAAGGAGATCTTCTCCCTGAAATTGATGGAACTTATAATATTGGTGATAATACTGCAGGTAAGCAATGGTTAAACGGTAGTTTTTCTGGTATTATCACCGCAGTTGGAGGTCAAAATGCTGCTAATGTAAAAGTTGGCATGACTTCCGAAAGAACCATTGATACTAGTTCTGGTTCTTTATTCCTCTCTGCTGCTGATACTAGAGTTAATGTTGATGGAACTCTAATTGTAACTTCTGCTGCTGATATTGAAGGTAGTCTTGATGTAGCAGGTACAGGTAGAATTTCCAATGTAAATATTGGTGTTAATAGTACAACTCAGATTGAGTCTACTGCAGGCAACTTAAAACTTAATTCTGCTACTAATACTATTGATATCGATTCTCAGACAAGTATTACTGGGATCGCAACTTTCAACACTGGTCTTAGACTTGCTGCAGGGCAAGAAGGTGCAATTATCGGTAATGTCGGCATTGGCACTCTTGATGATCAAACTATTAGTACCGAAGCTGGAAATCTAGTTCTCAGAGCAGGTCCTGCATCTTCTAGTGTTAGAGTTGAAGATGATCTCATCGTAACTGGAGCGATCTTTGGATCGATTACTGGTTCCATTTCAACTGCTACAAGAGCAAACACAGTTGATGTTAGTAGCGTTGCTGATACTACTGACAGATTCCTAATATTCTCTGAGGCATCGACAACTAGTACTGGACAAACTGCATATGTTGCTCCAGACATCAAATATAATGCAGACTCCACAACACTGACTGTACCAATTGCTGAGATTGGTAATATTAGAGCATCTGATGGCAGCGATGCCATGACCATCTCTAACACTACTGGTAACGTAAGTTTTGCAAGTAGTATTACTGTTACAGGCGATATCACAGTTCTAGGTACTCAGACAATCGTCAATACTGAGGCACTGAAGGTTGAAGATCCCGTCATCGAACTTGGTCTAGTAAACAGCGGCGGGGATCTTGTTCCTCCAACTGTAGATCAAAACTATGACATTGGTCTGATGTTGCACTATTACACAACATCTGCCAAGGTTGCTGCAGTTTATTGGGATGAGTCGGTAAACAGAGTTGCAATCGCATCTTCTGTAACCGAATCTGCAAATGTCATGACTGAAGTCGCATATGCTGATGTTGAATTCGGTGGACTTTGGATCAATGATGCTGCTGGACAGTCTCAGGTAATCAGACACAACGGAACCTCAAGAATCCTTGAGAATATTACCGTTGACGGGGGTGCCTTCTGATCCTATAAATAGGGTTACTAGTTAGATAAGATTTAGATTATGTCATCTGAAGTTGATTATCAGATTCTGCTGGGAACCTACCAGCAGAAATCTTCTGAATTGCTTAGTCAGACAATCGCATTAGAAGCAAGAGTAAGGGCATCAAATCATCAGATTGATGTCCTTAACAAGCAGATAAATGATCTGATTGCTGAATTAGAGAAACACAAGTCTATTATTGTCGAATTAAAAACGGCAGAACTGAATAGGTTGGCGGAAGAAAAGGAGAAACAAAGACTCCTTGAAGAAGAAAGAACACAAGATGAATTACACTTTGGTTTGGTTGCCGCACCAGAACCAAAACCTAAGGTAGCAAGGAAAAAGAAAATAAATAGTGCTGAGACTAATGTATCAACTCAGCCAGCTGAGGGAGAGGTTTAATGGCAAAACCATCAACACGCCAGGAATTAATCGATTATTGCTTGAGAAGATTAGGCGCTCCTGTGCTGGAAATTAATGTTGATGATGAACAAATCGATGATCTGGTAGATGATGCCATTCAATATTACAACGAACGTCATTTTGACGGCGTTGAAAGAATGTATCTCAAGTATGAGATTACTCAAGATGATATTGATAGAGGAAAAGCAAAAAATACTAATGGGGTTGGGATCGTAACCACAACTGGAACTTCATCAATTCCTGGTTACGGTTCGACTACTTTTAATTTCTACGAAAATTCTAATTATATTCAAGTTCCAGATTCTGTAATTGGAATTGAAAAGGTATGGAAGTTTGACACCAGCACTATCTCTGGTGGAATGTTCAGTATTAAATATCAACTATTTTTGAATGATTTATATTACTTCAATTCGGTTGAGTTGATGCAATATGCAATGACCAAAACTTATTTGGAAGATATTGATTTCTTATTAACAACAGATAAGCAAATAAGATTTAATAAGAGACAAAATAGAATGTATCTTGACATTGACTGGGGTCAGCAGACTGCAGGAAATTTCTTGGTTATTGACTGCTATAGAGCATTGGATCCCGCAGATTTTGCAAAGGTATATAATGATTCATTTATCAAGAAGTATCTTACTTCATTGATAAAGAGACAATGGGGACAAAATTTAATTAAATTTAGGGGTGTAAAACTTCCTGGTGGAATTGAGATGAATGGGAGAGAAATTTACCAGGATGCGGAAAATGAATTAAAAGAATTAAAGCAGATCATGGCTCTAGAGCATGAATTACCACCCTACGACTTTATTGGATAATGGCACTTAATCCATTCTTTCTCCACGGATCCTCTTCGGAACAGCGACTAGTTCAAGACTTGATCAATGAACAGTTGAGAATGTATGGTATTGAGGTCGTATACATTCCAAGAAAAATCGTAAACAGGGATGAAATCCTCGCAGAGGTGCAGTCTTCTAAGTTCGATAACGCATATATCATAGAGGCATATTTAAACACGTATGAGGGGCATACTGGGGGCGGAGACATCCTTAGTAAGTTCGGTATGCAACTGAAAGATGAAATAAATCTTGTTATTTCAAGAGAGAGGTATGAAGAGTATATTGGCGCATTCATTCAGGATGAAGATCCATATGAAATTGAAGTTGCACTAAGACCTAGAGAAGGAGATATAATTTATTTCCCTCTTAGCGAAAAGTTTTTCGAAGTTAAGTTTGTAGAGCACGAAAAACCATTCTATCAGTTAGGAAGAGGTTATACCTACGAACTTAATTGCGAACTCTTTGAATATGAGAATGAAGTTCTTGATGTTGGTATACCTGAGGTTGACAGAGCACTTGAAAATGTTGGCGAGATTATAACACTCAAGATGGTTGGTTATGGTGAAACTGCAGCAGTTGGTGCAGATATTAATACTGGATATGTAAGAACAGTATACATTAATAATGATGGTTATAATTATACATCAACTCCAACGGTAACTTTTGAAGCGGCACCACAATACGGAAGAACGGCAAAAGCAGTTGCTATCACAACTTCTATTGGGGGAGTTAGATCTCTCAAAGAAATTGTTTTAACTGATGCTGGTTACGGTTATAGACATACACCTACTGTAACAATTACTGGAGGGGGAGGTGTAGGTGCAGCAGCTACCTGTTCTATTGAGTTGTATAGGAAGGGTGTTTCTCGGGGAGTACTCATTAATAGAGGAGAAGGATATACTGGAGTACCTTCTATAACTTTCAGTGGTCCCACTTTTACTGGAGCAGCAGCAACTACTGTCATCATTAACAATGCCGTTGATAGAGCAGTAATTACTGATGGAGGAACAAACTATTCTCCAAAACTAGCGATAGGAGTTACATTTAGTTCTCCAAATCCAGTTGGTTTTGTAACGGGTTCAGTAACTGCTGTAGCAGCAAACGATCAACTATCAACCTTATCTATTGTTAATGCTGGAATTGGACACAGTGTCGCCCCAACACTGACGTTTAGTGCTCCAACAGGCGCAGCAGCAACTGCTACAGCAACAGCAGTTGGAGGATCTCTATACGGCGAACAAATTTCTAGTGTTTCGATTGCATCTTCTGGAAGATACTATCTAACTGCCCCAACAGTAACTTTTGATAATCCAACAGGAATTGCATCAACTGCTACTGCAAATACAACACTATCATCTTCTGGGGGTATATCTACATTCTCATATACTCTACAAAGTGGCGGCAGATATTACTTAGCACCTCCAACATTAACTATCGATTTCTTATCTCTATCTCCAGCATACATAGCAGATTCTTACTATGGGTCTAACGCATGGAAGATTGTTAATGCAGACCCAAATAGAAATATTACATATCTGGGAACTGCGTCAACTACATCAATTGGTTATAGCGGTGCCATTCAACTTGCAGCTAAGATTCCAAGTTCGTTACCTGGTCTATCAACGTTCATTGAATTTAATAAGTTATCCAATGGAAGCAAATCTACTCAAGTAGATCTCAGAATTAATGATGATGGTTATGTTGAAATTGGTTTAGGCACGGATAAGGTAGGAGTTAATACAGATTATCTAACTTACGATTTTACTGGATTAGATGTCAGAGATGATCAATGGCACTGGATTTATATTCAAACAGAAATACTTCCAAACTTCGATCAAAGTTTATCTCTACAAGTTGATGGTGGTTTACCAGTAAGAACTTTCTTTGCTGCTGGTGGTGGAGAAGTTGATATTGTTACTAATGCAGATGTAACTCCTCCAGTAATTCAAAATGATTTGAATAGCGGAATCATTGTTGATGGTATTTTCGGAACAGTTGATGCAGGAACTGCATCTTCTACTGCACCAGCATCAATGCCAACGGCAGATTCAAATACAGTACTATTTGATGATTTTGAGAACGATGCAATTGGTAATCTAAACTCAATCAGTATTGGATGCTCAATAACAAATGGTGTAGTAACTTCTATTGATAATTCATCGACAACATTATCTGGTATTATAACTTCAATTGTATCTGCGGTTATTGATCCCCCAATCGGAACACCATCAGACTTTGTTGCAACTGGAATTGCAAGTGTAAGTTCTGGAATCGTTACTGATATCACCTTGACTTATGCTGGATATGGTTATCTAACTTCTCCAGGAGTTACTCTTTCAGCACCAACTGGTGTAGCAACTCAATTTACTGCTACTGCAATATCCAAGATAAATGGAGATGGCAAACTCAGCGAAGTTGAAATAACAGATAGAGGAATAGGATACATTTCCAATCCAACTGTTAGCATATCTGCCCCATTAGGACAAACTCCAGAGGGTTATGGAAGTGTTGGTGTTGCAGGAACAGTTATTTCAATAACTCTAACTAAGACTGGTGTTGGTTATACAGAACCTTCAATTGTATCGATATCAAATACCGTGACCGATAGAGATTTCGCTACTGGATTTACAACAGCAATCGGAGAAGTTGTATTAAATGAAATTGATAATAGAATAGATAGTGTAAAAATAATTAATCCAGGATCAGGTTACTTAACTCCTCCAGTTGTAACTATTGGAGATGCTCCAATTGCTGCTGGTATTGGTACATTCTGGTTTAATGAAGTTATTACTGGTTCGACATCTGGTGCAACGGCAAGAGTTAAGCGTTGGGACGGCGAAGAGGGAATTTTACAAATTTCGATCGAAAATGGCACTTTCCTAGATGGAGAGCGAGTTGTTGGATCTTCTTCATCCGCTATATATGTTGTCGATTACTACATAAACAAGAGAGATGTACCTAAGATTGCATCTGTCGCAAATATTGATGATTATGAGCAAAATGACGAGATAGAATTTGAAGCTGATCAAATTTTAGACTTTACTGAGAAAAATCCCTTTGGAAATTACTAATGCTAGGAAGCCATTATTACCACGAAATTATTCGTAAAACTATCATATCTTTTGGGACGCTATTTAATAACGTTTCAATTAAGCACTATGATAAAGATGATCAGAACGTCATCGATGAAATGAGAGTTCCTTTAGCATATGCGCCAAGGCAAAAGTTTCTAGCAAGATTGACTCAGCAGTCTGAGTTGAATAAGTCTGTTGCGATTACACTACCAAGAATGTCATTTGAGATGACATCTCTTCAGTACGATCCATCTAGGAAGACTGGTGTTACTCAAACTTTCAAGGCATTAGAAGGAGATAATCTCAGAAAAGTTTTCATGCCTGTTCCTTATAATATTGGTTTTGAACTGAATATTTACTGCAAATTAAATGACGATGCTCTACAAATTGTTGAGCAGATTTTACCTTATTTTCAACCAGCACTGAATGTTACTATTGATCTAGTCAGTTCTATTGGAGAGAAGAGAGATACTCCTATTGTTCTTAATAGTGTTTCTTTTGTAGATGACTATGAAGGTGATTTTACTACAAGAAGAGCACTAATTTATACCCTTTCATTTACTGCTAAAACATATCTGTTCGGTAAGGTCAGCGATAATTCTGATGGTCTCATCAGGAAGGTACAGGTCGATACTTATACAAATACTGATCCTGTCACCGCTAAGAGGGAGATGAGATATACAGTAACTCCTAAAGCGAAAGAAGATAAGAATAATGATGGCGTAATTAATACTGTAGATGATGCACTAATAGGTCCACAAGATGACTTTGGATTCTCTGAAGGATTTGAATTCTTCACAGATGGTAGAAGTTATAACATTGGCCAAGACGCTGACCTTTGATTGATAAGTTATGTCGGATGAATTTGAAAGTCTAGATCTTGCTCTGAATACCGAGTCAAATATTCAAAAACCACCTGCTAAAAAGACAGAGATTGTCAAACCTGCAGGTGATGATATTAAAAAAGACTATGAGTACACCAGAGCAAATTTGTACTCTCTGATTGAAAAAGGTCAGGAAGCAATTAATGGAATCATGGAATTGGCGGGAGAAGGTGCCAGTCCAAGATCATATGAAGTCGCTGGTCAACTTATCAAAAACGTTGCTGATACAACAGATAAGTTGATGGAACTTCAGAAAAAGATAAAAGATATTGAGGATGAAACAACTAAATCAACTACAAATAACGTAACTAATAACGCATTATTTGTAGGATCTACCTCAGAATTATCTAAATTACTAAAACAAGGATTCCTAAATAATAATACACCAGAATCATAAACAAATGTCTGATGTGAATGAGGAAGGACTGCGAAAGTGGTTCGGACAATCAAAATCTAAAGACGGAAAATCTGGTTGGGTTGATGTCGTAGACGGAGATGCATGTGCTAGGGAGAAGGGGGAAACCGCTACTCCAAAGTGCGTATCATCTGCAAAGCGTGCATCAATGAGTAAAAAGGAGAGACTTGCTGCACAAGCAAGAAAACGTCGCAAAGATCCTGGTCAACCAGATAAATCTGGAGCGGCAAAACCCACATACGTCAAAACTGATTACACACCTGATGGCGACATGGATCTTCAAGAAGTAAAAGATAAACCAGGCAAAGGCAGCGGAACAAAAGATGCCTGCTACCACAAGGTCAAATCGCGCTATAAAGTTTGGCCAAGTGCTTATGCTTCTGGAGCTCTAGTAAAGTGTCGCAAAGTTGGTGCTGCTAACTGGGGAAATAGCACTAACGAAGAAAAAGATCACGAAGTTTCAATGGCTCAATCTCAGTTAAAAAAATCTGAGAGGAACATCGCTAAACTAAAAAAAGCTTTAGGTAAGAAAGAGAAAAATATTCCTGCTTGGGTTCAAGCAAAAATTACAGATACTGAACATAATACGGATGCCGCTGCTGGTTACATGGATGAGCAAAGTTGCCCTATCTGCAACTGCGATCCATGCCAGTGTTTAGAGGGAACTCTAAAAGAGGGATCCAAAAAATGTTGGAAAGGTTATGAAAAGAAAGGGACTCAGAAATTGTTTGGTAAAACTTACAATCGCTGCGTGAAAAAAGAGTCCGTTTCTATTGAAGATGCGAATGGAAATTCGTTTATAGAATTCATTGACTTAATTAAACCTGAACCCCTAAAACCATCTAAACCTGTCATTCAGGTTCAAGAAGGTAACCCAAGCATGGATATTAATCCTGGTGCCCACAAAAAACTCCAGAAGATGAATAAGATTAGAAATCTTATGGATAAGGGCACTGGCGGCGAAAAAGGTGCAGCAGGTGCTGCACTACAGAGAATGGGTGGTGGAGTCAATTTACCTTTGGCGAAAAAAGATAGCGAGAAGAAACTTCAGTTAGCGCATCACGAAGTATCGAACTGGAGAGCAGAACTTGCAGAACAGTCACCAAACTGGCCCCCAGAAGGACCAGGAAAAAACAATTCAAGAGTTAAAGAAGTTAATGTTTCTGATGCAACAGCATCGAGCGAAGAGATTAGAAATGCCAACTCACGACCAATCTTTGATCGAGTAATGGAAGATTGGCAGAAAGTCAACAAGTCAGATAAAACTGATGGTATGAGTCCAGCAGCAGTCAAAGCATATCGTCGCGAGAACCCAGGTTCCAAACTTAAGACTGCTGTAACTGGAGATCCAAAACCAGGCAGTAAAGATGCTAAGCGCAGAAAATCATTCTGCGCTCGTTCTGAGGGTCAAAAAGATATGCATAACATCGATTGCTCAAAAGACCCAGATAAAGCAATTTGCAAAGCCCGCCGTCGTTGGAAGTGTTGATCAATGAAAAGTTTTCAAGAATTTTTATCCGAAAGCATCACCATCAATGGTGATTT
>Ga0075480_10000099_pt1 | contig 41075 bp, 33 predicted proteins | sample DEB08_DNA_7_FD_81590 | JGI IMG/M metagenome (GOLD analysis project Ga0075480, IMG submission 81590) | Aqueous microbial communities from the Delaware River and Bay under freshwater to marine salinity gradient to study organic matter... | ecosystem: Environmental > Aquatic > Marine > Coastal ... | reverse complement strand
GGCTGATATCATCCTTCAGATTCGCTTGCCCCGGACGCTGGCGGCATTCGTAGTGGGCTCCGGCCTCTCGATGACCGGGGTTGCGATGCAGGCTCTGGTACGCAACCCCTTGGCAGATCCCTACGTTCTCGGGATTTCAGGAGGGGCATCAGCAGGAGCATCCCTGTTCTACATGGGGTTGATACCCGGATTCCTTGCTGGCCGGCTGGATATGTCCCTGGCAGCTTTCCTGGGTGCCCTGCTGGTCATCAGCCTGGTATATATGATTGCCCGAAGCGATGGTCGCCTGTCTGTATCCCGATTGTTGCTGGCAGGCGTGGCACTGGCTGCCTTCATGTCGGCGGTCTCGGCATTCGTAACGTTTGCATCCGAAGATGCCAACAAGACGCGGGCTGTACTCTTCTGGTTGATGGGCTCATTCTCGGGAATCACATGGTCGGACTTGCCTGTAGCCTCGACGGTCACACTTCTGGGCGGAGGAATCCTCCTCGGCTTTTCCAGATCGCTGGATGCCCTGCTTTCGGGAGAAGATCAGGCACGGTCTCTGGGTGTGAGCGTGGAACAGATGAAGAAGACCCTCATCGTCGTCTCCGCTCTTGTCACCGGGGTGTTGGTCTCCATAGCGGGTGCCATCGGATTCGTAGGGCTCATCATCCCCCATTCCGTACGAGGCTTGGTAGGCATTCGTCACCACTGGGTGGTGCCGGGTTCCTTTTTCCTGGGAGGCACATTCATGGTGCTGGCTGACACCCTGTCGCAGATCCTGCTACCTGGACAGCAGCTTCCTGTGGGGATTGTCACGGCACTCTGTGGTGTTCCCTTCTTTCTGGTCCTGTTGCGTCGAACTGATTACCAATTCAAATAAGACGCACAACCCACAAGCGCTTGGGGTGTAACACCACGGACCATACGCCTGACCCAAAGGCCCCCACCGCCCTGCCATAGTGTATTCAGACTTCCAATGACCCCGAAGCAGCATCCATGCCCCGGAAATCCAGCGCGATGACCCTCAACGATATCCGTCGCCCCGTTGAAGTTGAACTGGAGGCATTCCGGCAATACTTCCGCTCGGCGATGAAAAACAGGGTCTACCTGTTGGACAAAGTGGTGCAATACCTGCTCAGGAAGAAGGGCAAACAGCTGCGTCCGGTGCTGGTCCTGCTTACGGCCCGCGCCTGCGGAGGGATTACAGAATCGACCCATCGTGCGGCGGCACTGGTGGAGCTCCTGCATACGGCTACACTGGTTCATGACGATGTCGTGGACGAGGCCGACCAGCGACGGGGCGCTTTTTCAATCAATGCCCTTTGGAAAAACAAGGTGGCCGTGCTGCTGGGAGACTTCCTTCTCAGCCGTGGCCTGCTGCTTGCTCTCGACCACAAAGAGTATGCGTTGCTTCACATCGTCTCGGATGCTGTCCGACGGATGAGTGAGGGTGAACTGCTTCAGATAGAGAAAGCGCGGAAACTGGACATCGACGAGGAGACGTATTTCACCATCATATCCGACAAGACGGCCTCCTTGATTGCCGCCTGTACTGCCTGTGGCGCGCAAAGCGCAGGGGCAAACGAGGAGATGCAAACGGCCATGCGCTCGTTCGGTGAAGAACTGGGTATGGCCTTTCAGATTCGGGATGACCTGTTCGACTTCGGTGTAAAGGACGTTGGGAAGCCGCTGGGGATCGACCTGCAGGAGAAAAAGATGACCTTGCCGCTCATCCATGCCCTGAGCCAAGCGGATGAGGGTGAAAAGAAAGAGATCATGCGGGTGGTACGTCGAAAAAGGAAGTCACAGACCGATGTGGAGAAGGTCCGGGCATTCGTTGGCACCCACAGCGGTATAGAGTACGCTACCCGCACCATGATGCAGCATGCCGACAATGCCATGGAAATCGTGCTGTCACTGCCCGAGTCGGATGCCCGCAGCGCCTTGGCTGACCTCGTGCGATTCACGGTTACGCGGGAAAAGTAGCGCCCGGACCCGCCCGCCACTGGAACGATCCGCTGAACGATCCTTCGGTATGGACCGTCTATCCGACTTTCTTTCCAGAAAGGAATGCGATGGCCATCTCGTTGAAAACAGCCGGTCGCTCGATGTTGCACACGTGGCCCACCCCATCGATGACCTGCAGGTATGCATTCCGGGAGGGATCAGCCTGTCGGCGCGCCAGGGGAAGAAACATGAAGTCACGGCTTCCCATCAGGTAGAGTGTCCTGCATACAGCATCACGGGCCGACCATTTGCTCAATCGCTGACGCACCTCGGGGACCAGATGCCACCAGCGATGGAACTCGTCGGGAGCTACCTGCCTTGCTTCCCGACGGAAGATGCGCCGTGACTCGGCTGCTTTGGCACCGGGCATGATGATCCAGGCGAACGTTGCGTAGAGCGTACGAAACGGGATGACCAGCCGAAGCGCTTGACCCGCGGTTATCAGGGCCTTGGCGGGGATAGTGAATCCAGCAACGGCACCGGCATATATGACCGATGATACCCGATCGGGCACCATGTCCACGATCTCCCGGATCAGGATGGTACCGAGAGAAACACCCACAAAATGGGCATTTTCAATGCCTTCTGCGTCCAGCACATCCAGCACGTCCTGTCCAATGGCACGCAACGTATAGGGTTCGCCATTTCCGTGATACCCGCTGCTTCGCCCATGCCCTCTCAGGTCCAGGAGAAGCAGATTGAAGTGGACCCGGAAGTCGCGCAGCTGTTTGAACCAAACGGCTGAGCTGCCACCGGCGCCATGAATGAATACCACCCAGGCTATGGCTTCAGGATTCCGAAAGGTTTTGTAGGCCAGCATGAGGGGGGGAGCAGCGCGTGGAGGTGGGCACCCTTGTACGTACAAACCGGCCTCGGGTTGTTTCTTGTTTGAGAAGAGTGCGCGCGAAGTGTACGTTGGTCGAGACACCCGTCTCCATTCGCAGTGGTATCCGCGGTGCTCACCCAAACTGCCCCTCCCCGACCGTACATAGCCAACCACCCTGCTGCGAGCATACGATCCGCCATGAGCACCTCCCCTGCACGATTGGAATCCGTCGCCCGCCTTTTTGGGGATGTTTACGGTACACTTCCGAATTCCCTGGCCGATGCCCCAGGGCGCGTGGAGGTTATCGGAAACCACACTGATTACAACGGTGGGAGCGTGGTTGGGGCAGCGCTCGAACGCGGCACGGCGGTTGCCATGGGGTTGCGTGCTGACGGGCGAATCCGGCTGATAAGCGATACACGCCAAGAGGCTGTACCGGTGGAGACAACCATGACGAGCTTCACGTCCGAACGTCTACCCGACTGGTGCGCATATCCACTCGGGGTCATTGACGAGGCTCGGCTGAACGGATGGGTTCCTGAGGGCGCCGGCCTGGATCTGACCATTCATTCAACCCTCCCCATCGGCGCGGGGCTTGCCAGCAGCGCGGCCCTGGAGCTGGCAGTGGCCGGCGCCCTCGTACCGCTTTTTTTTGAAGCCGGAAATGAACCCGGCACAGAGATGCTGGTGGCAGCTGCCCATCGTGCCGAGAACCGGTTTGTCGGGATGCCGTGTGGTTTGCTGGATCAGACCGTCGTAGGTCATGCCCGAGAGGATCATCTGATTGTCATGGATGCGGCCACCAATCGACATGATGTGGTCCCCATACCCTCTTCCCTGGGATTCGTCCTCTTCCAATCCCACGTCTCCCACGCACTGGTGACCTCACCCTACGAAGAACGTCACCGGGAGTGCAGACAAGCTTTGATGGGCCTGCAGCGATTCATTCCCGGGCTGCGCCATCTGGCATCCGTACACCCTGCCGATCTGGATGCCTATGGATCGGTATTGGAGACCCGTCCCAGGATGAGGGCGCAACACGTGGTGGAGGAACAGGTCCGTGTCCTCGCATTCCAGGAGGCCCTTCGCAACGGGAAACGGGAAACTGCGGGTGCACTCATGTCCGCTTCGCACGAAAGCTCGCGTCTTCTCTTCGACAACTCGACACCTGAACTTGACGTGCTCGTCGCATCGGCATCCCAACAAGAAAATGTCCTTGGGGCCCGTCTATCGGGTGGCGGTTGGGGTGGCACGGTTGTCGCCTTGGTAAGAGACACCTTTTCTGATCATCAGGCCGAGAGCATATGCGATACCTACGAGGAACTGTTCGAAGTACGTCCGCATTGGTGGAGGTCCAGAGCCTGTCGGGGGCTTGTCCAGGAGCGCCTCTAGCCATGATGCTGCCTGAACAACGTCCTTGATGCACTCCGAACCCATCCGCCGTGGCCATGGCCCCTGACATGTCAGATCCATCCGGATCGCACCCGACTGCCGAACCGACCCGGAACCGCCGGATGAGAACCTTACTCGAGTGGGGTGCCATCCTGCTCTTTCTGGCCTTCATTCGCTTCACCGACCAAGGAACGGTCGTCCTCGGCTGGATGCAACAGGGTATCCTGGCCACAGGACTCTTTCAGGCAGATACGGTCTGGGCCGAGGAAGAGGCCGAAACGGCCAGCTACGACATGGCCCTCCGTTCGCTCGATGGCGAACCCGCGCACATGGAATCATTCCGTGGGCGCACCATCTTCCTGAACCTTTGGGCCACGTGGTGCGCGCCCTGTCTGGCCGAGATGCCCTACATCCAGAAACTGTACGAGGACGTGGGCGACGAGGGTATCGTATTCATCACCATCTCTACGGATGAGGAGGCCGATGTGGGCCGGCAGTACATCGAGGCCAAGGGCTATACCTTCCCTGTATACCGGGTTGATGGCCCGATGCCTGCGCTGTATCGCAGCCCTACGCTCCCGACGACCTGGGTCATTTCGCCCGAAGGCAAACTGGCTACCGTGCACGCCGGGATGGCCAACTACAATACCCGGGGCTTCAAACGTTTCTTGCGTTCGCTCGCGAAGATAGAGACGCCCTGAGTGGCTCGGTGTACGACGAGGCTCATTTGCGCAAGTAGGCGTCCGTGCCATCCAGCCAATCCTGCCGCGGCGGGCTGAAAATGTCGACATCAAGCGTCTCTTCCAACGCCTGTGCCTTGTGCCACACGTTGGATGGAATGTGCAGGACCTCTCCTTCGTGAACATCGATGACCTTGCCCTCATCCTCTCCGATCCAGAATCTCAAGGTTCCTTTCAGGATGTAGGTGATCTGCTCATTCATATGCTGGTGTTTGGGCACGATGGCACCTTTCTCGAGGTAGACATGAGCCAGCATGGCTTCGCGGCCTGAGACCAGTTTTCTGCCAATCGTGGGCGATAAGGTCTCCATGGGGATGTCATCCCATGAGATGAGGGTAACATCGGTAGCGGAGGAGTAGTCAGGCATGGGATCTTGGGTTGGATCGAAGGAAGCCGGAATATAGGGTACGTCCTCTGTCGCCCGGAAGGACAGCCGGCCTGAAGACTGCGGTCGATTTGGATGAACCTTGGTCAAATGCGGTTGCGATCGAGCCCCTCGAGGGTGAACTTGCGGTGGTTCCATTGGCGTTTTCACTCCTTCCTCTCTCCGATCAGCGTGATTCTTGGCCATCGCATAGGGCGTGTGCTTCACGGAGTGGGCAGCTACTCGCTGTTCATGGCGAAAGGGCTCGGAGCCTCACGTGAAAGTCTTCGTCATCTGCCGATCATATTCCGGCAGATGGTCCAGCTGGGAGTGAACTCAACGCCCGTGGTCATCATGGCCTCGGTTTTCGCAGGCGTCGTTTTTACGCTGCAAACAGCCTATCAGCTCGAAAATTCCTTTCTCCCACCCGACACGATCGGCGCCGTGGTCGTGCCCACGCTCATTCTGGAAATGGCCGCGCTGACACCCGGGCTTGTTCTGGCATCCCGCATCGGAGCCAGTATCGCAGCGGAGCTCGGTACGATGAAGGTTACGGAACAGGTCGATGCGCTGGAGGCCATGGGGCTCAACTCCATCGCCTACCTTGTCATACCGCGGATACTGGCCGGCATTGTCATGTTTCCATGCATGTACGTTGCCAGTGCCATGATCTCCATTGCCGGAGGGGCCATCGGAGGCGAAGTGATGGGGTACCTCTCCGTGGAATCCTTCATCCTCGGTGCAAAAACCTGGTTCGTCCCGTTCGACGCCTTTTTCGGACTGTCCAAGTCCTTGGTGTTCGGCTTCCTCATAACGTCCATTGCCTGCTGGAAAGGCCTCACGACGAGTGGGGGTGCAGACGGGGTCGGCAAGGCCACAACAGAAGCTGTTGTCATTGCCTGCGTCAATATCCTGATTGCAGACTACATCATGGCTGAAGTCATCTTGTAACGAGGGCGGCCGGCTGCCCACCGGAATCGCAGCGTTCCGTATCATGCGCCCCGCCCTAGGTACTGACTGATTCACGACTCCAACCTGCTTCGTGCCCACCCAAAGCGAAACGCACCCCTCCCCATCCGATGCTTCCCGTGAGGGATCGTCCGGGCTGGGTACGTTCGGCGGTGTGTTCACTCCGTCGATCCTGACCATCCTCGGGGTCATCATGTACTTGCGATTCGGCTGGGTTGTTGGCAATGTTGGTCTGCTCGGGACCCTGACCATTGTGACGCTCTCGACCGGGATCACTTTCCTGACCGGCCTCTCCATTGCGTCTATCGCGACGGACCAGCGGGTACGCACGGGTGGGGCCTACTACATGATCTCCCGGTCGCTGGGCATCGAGGCCGGCGGGGCCGTCGGCATTCCGCTCTACCTCGCTCAGGCGCTGTCCGTGGCCCTCTACACGATCGGATTCGCCGAGAGCGTAGTTCGCGTTTTCCCTGTGCTGGATGAGAAAATGGTGGCGCTGGTCACCACGGCCGCCGTCACCGTTCTAGCCTTGAAATCCGCTGAAGCAGCCATCAAGGCGCAATTCGTCATCATGGCGGCCATTGCAGTATCGCTTCTTTCGCTTGTATTCGGTTCCCCGGTGGAGGTATCCGCGGCCCCGGTCGACCCACAGGACACGGCAGGATTCTGGGTTGTTTTTGCCGTCTTTTTCCCGGCCGTCACGGGGATTATGGCCGGTGTCAACATGTCGGGTGATCTCAAAGACCCGGGACGCAGTATTCCGTACGGTACGCTGGCCGCCATAGGCGTGGGGTACATCATCTACATGAGCATCCCATTCGTACTGGCCAGCAGGGCTTCCGCAGGGGATCTGATTGCTGACCCCTTGATCATGCGCAAGATCTCCTTTTGGGGCGATGCCATCATCATGGGGGTCTGGGGCGCCACGCTCTCCTCGGCTGTGGGATCGATCCTGGGGGCTCCCCGTGTCCTGCAGGCCCTGGCGCGGGACGGCGTCCTACCACCCATGATGCGTTTCCTGGGACAGGGTTCGGGTGAAGACGATGCACCCCGCATCGGAACGGCGTTCACGTTTGCCCTGGCCGCCATCACCGTCATGCTGGCCGACCTGAACATCGTGGCGCCCATCCTGACCATGTTCTTCCTGACCACCTACGGGGTGCTCAACATTACCGCGGGCCTGGAGCGCTTTCTGGGAAATCCCTCGTTCCGACCGAAATTCCGCGTCCATTGGATGTTCTCCCTGATCGGGGCGGTGGGTTGTACGGTTGTGATGTTCCTCATCAACGCCGCTGCTACAGGCGCAGCCATCGCCATTGTGTTGACCATTTATTTCTGGCTGGAGCGCCAAGAGCTTCGATCAGCCTGGGGCGATGTGCGCAATGGAATCTGGTTCAACCTGACGCGAACCGGTCTTCTGAGGCTTCGCAATACGGTCGATGCCAAGAATTGGCGGCCGCACCTCCTCGTACTCTCGGGCGCTCCCTCTCGCCGTTGGCATCTGATTGATCTGGCCTCGGCCTTCTCCCACAACCGGGCGCTGGTCACGATCTCCAGTGTGCTCACGGGCTCCTCCATGACCTCGCGCCGGATCGAAAGCATGTCCTCCAGCCTGTACGAGTACCTGGACAAGCAGGGTGTTCAGGCCCTTGTGCGCATTATTCACGCAGACAATGCCTTCTCCGGCGCCGTCCAACTCGTCAGTACGTATGGACTGGGTACCCTGGTGCCAAATACCGTGCTGGTCGGGGCTACCGAGCGCGAGGAGGCGCGTGCAGACTATTGCACCATGATTTCCCAGTTCCATGCCGCCCAACGGAATACGCTCATCGTACGGCACAACGAGCAGCGTGCCTTCGGCGCTCGCAGACATATCGATGTCTGGTGGGGTGGCCGCAAGGGCAACGGGGCCCTCATGGTCATCCTTTCCTGGCTGATCAGTACGAGCCTCGCGTGGCGGGGCTCCACGGTCACAGTCAAGATGGTGGTACCCAGCGAGTCCGCATCGGTCGGCGCCCGCGCCAATCTGGAGAACATCCTGCATGCGGCACGAACGAATGCACTGGCCGAAGTCATCGTGTCCGAGGGACGACCTTTCTGGGACATCATCCGGGAATCCTCCTCGTCGGCCGACCTCGTATTCCTGGGTATGGCCGAGCCGGACGAGGCATTCGAAACGTACTATGGACAGCTCCAGGAAAACACGCGCGGCCTTCCCACGACCGTCTTCACACTGGCCGCCGAAGAACTCGAATTCGGCGAAGTGATCATGTAGGCCGCGTTGGGAGGTGGTAATTTGAAAGCCCCCTTCCTATCCTCGGAGCCCACGCATCCAAACTCTGCCGATGACCCAGCTTTCTACCGAAGAACGCCGTCTCCTCCGCTCTTGCGCCGACGCCTTCGGCACACCCACGTACGTCTATTTCGAAGAGACGATTGTCCGTCAGATCCGATCGCTGAAAGAACATCTCGACGGACTGCCCCTTCAGCTACTCTATGCCATGAAGGCCAACCACGCGGTGCCGGTCATGCAGACCATGCTGCGGGAAGGACTGGGTATCGATGCGGTCTCGCCCGCCGAGCTGGCATACGCGCTCAAGCTGGGTTTCCCAGCCGACAAGGTGCTTTTCTCGGCCAACAACATGACCGATGAGGAGATGCACTTTGCCACCGGGCGGGGTGCCCTGTTGAATGTGGGCGAACTCTCGCGACTGGAGTCCTTCGGTCAGGCCTACCCGGGGTCGAAGGTGTGCGTCCGGCTGAACGGCCAGGTGGGCGCAGGGCACCATGCCCATGTCATCACCGCCGGCGACAAGAGCAAGTTCGGCATCCCGGTTGAGCAGGTGGACGCGGTGCATCGGATTGCGGGTGCGTACGACCTGACCATTGTGGGGCTGCATCAGCACATCGGAAGTGGCATCATGGATACCGAGACGCTGTGGCAGGCCATCAGCGTCATCCTGGATGCCTCCACTTCGTTCGAGGACCTGCGCTTCATCAACGTGGGGGGCGGTCTGGGCATCCCCTACCGCCCCGATGAAGAGGCGCTCGACATGTCCTCTTTCGACCGTCTGATCGTAGCGCCTCTGAAAGACTTTATCGACGGTCACCCTTCCGACGATCTGTCCATCTGGTTCGAGCCCGGACGCTATTTCACGGCGCAGTCCGGTATCCTCCTGGCGCGGGTCAACACGGTCAAGGAAGGCACGGTGCGCACCTTTGCCGGAACGGATTCCGGGATGAACCACCTCGTCCGTCCGGCCATGTACGGGTCCTATCATCACGTGGTCAATCTCTCGAACCCGGACGGTCCCGAAAAGACCTACGACGTGGTCGGCAACATCTGCGAATCATCGGACTTCTTTGCCAAGGACCGCTTGGTGTCGGAGCTGCGTGAGGGCGATATCATCGGGGTGCTCGACGCCGGCGCGTACGGCATGTCCATGGTCACGACCTACAACCTGCGATCGGAGCCGGCAGAAGTCTGGATTCCTGCGGGCGGTGAACCTCGCCTGACCCGTCCGAGGAGGAGTGTGGAGGAAATCGTGGCTGCTGAGATGGCGCGCGCCCTCTAGGAGGTCCTTACCCCGACTTCGAGCGGGGGTAGCCCTTCCACAGTAGCGCACAACCGGTCACCTTCACGCACGGGTCCCACACCTTCCGGTGTGCCCGTGAACAGCAGATCCCCCGGCATGAGGGTGAAAATGGTGGAAGCGTAGGCAATCAACGTGTCTACGGGAAAGATCATGTCTCCCGTATGTCCTGCCTGCCGCTCCTCGCCATTGATTTCGAGGCGGATGGAAAGATCCTGTGGATTGCTGACGGCCTCGGCCGGGACGAAGTTACCCAGCGGTGCAAACGTGTCGTACCCCTTTGCTACGCTCCACGGATGGCCTTTCTCCTTGGCCAGCAGCTGGATGTCGCGTGCCGTCATGTCGAGCCCCACGGCATATCCGGCCACATGATCCAGCGCGCGCTCGCGGGGTATGTGCGAGCCTGCCGTGCCGATGAGACACACGAGCTCCACTTCGTGATGGACATCAGCGGAAGCGGGTGGGATGACGATATCCGAGCCCGACGGAATCAGTGCTGATGCCGGTTTTAGGAAAATCATGGGCGATGTGGGCACGGCATTGCCCAGTTCCGCGGCGTGCTTGGCATAATTCCGGCCGATGCAAACCAGTTTTCCCGCTCGATACGTAGCTTTTCCGCCGGTCGCTGGCACCGGAATTCGATATTCCTCCATGATTCCTTGGATTGATATCCCCTGTCTGTTGTCTTAAATTTGCGGGCTCGGCAATTATTTGTCCGTAAGTAACTCCTGGAAAGGAGAGAAATTTTTCCTCTCGCGTCGGTACCCAGTCCGGCGCCCCAAAGCAGAGAACCCAATGTACGCGATTGTAGAAATTGCAGGGAAACAGTACAAGGTGTCCAAGGACGACACGCTGTACGTCCCCCGCCAGAAAGCCCAAGCCAACGACAAACTTACGTTTGACAAGGTGTTGTTGGTCAACGACGGCAAAAGCGTTTCCGTCGGAACGCCCACCGTCGAGGGCGTAGCCGTCAGCGCAACCGTTCTGGACCAGGTAAAGGCCGACAAGGTGCTGGTCTTCAAGAAGAAGCGCCGCAAGCGGTACAAAGTGAAGAACGGCCATCGTCAGCCGTACACCCAGATCAAGATCGATTCGGTAGGCAAAGCCAAAGCTACGGCAAAGAAAGCCGCAGCCAAGAAAAAAGCCGAACCGAAAGCGGACGAAGCAGCAGCTCCTGCAGACGCCGAATAACAAAACCAGCGAGGTACGAGAATGGCACATAAGAAAGGAATGGGGTCGACCAAGAACGGTCGCGACTCCAACCCAAAAATGCTCGGCGTCAAGGCCTACGGTGGTGAATTCGTGCAGGCCGGAGCCATCGTTGTCCGCCAGCGCGGCACCAAGTTCCACCCCGGCGACAATGTCGGACGTGGTGGCGACGACACTCTGTTTGCCAAGGCAAATGGCACCGTCCGCTTCAGCCGCGGCGCCAAGGATCGCAAGTTCGTACACATCGATCCTGCCTGAGCCTGAGGGCGTTGGCTGACTGGATCAGCTGAACATCCGATGTCTTTTTGAAGCGGGCCTCCCCGATCGGGGAGGCCCGCTTTTTTTGTTCCGTCATCCCACAGGTCGGAATGGCTGTCACCCAGAGAGACGTGCGTCTCTTCATCATCCTAGGACAAGGGGACCCGCGCCATCCTGCGGAAAATTGATCAGGACGGCGGCAAAATGTGCCGCCCCTGTAGCTCTCTGACAAGCCTAGAACGGTCATCCTGCCGTTTGATGACATTTGGCTCCCGTTTTGCATGCAGTGCGCTCGTTGCAACGCCCGACGTTGCATTCTCCGCCCTGATCACCACTGTATACGTACGGGCCCAAACGGCCTGACGATCGAGCCACCGCCATGTTGAAGACCCTTGAAAACGACCACTCAACCGCATCATTCCTTTCGACGTATCGATTACAGGAGCCAGCATGTGACGCAGTTCACGGTCTCAGCCAACGGCTTCAACCCCTCTGGAATGCCCTCGCAGAAGACCGTACCCATGAGGTTCGCGAGCTGGCCAAGGAAATCATGGAGCAAAAAAAGGCATCCAGCCCGCAGGAAAGTGCTGCGATACTGGGTGCATGGGCCCTGGCAGAGCTTCGCAGAGGAGCCATCGAAGCAGCCAAATGCCTTGCCGAAAAAAGCCTGGCCTGCTTCAAGGATCAGCATATGGCTCATCGGATCCTCCTTACGACATGCCTGGCAAGAAAGGAGTTCGCGAAGGCCTATCACCATCTTTCCAACACGCCCTTGCCTACCTCCTGCCAGCCATGGGATCATGCCCTTACCGAGCAGGAACGCCATACCGCGTTGGCCGCGTGGGCATGGCAACTGGGTGACTGGGAGCAGGTTGCCGACCACCTCCTGATTGCCTTCCCCGATGGCCTGGAGCAGATGCCGTCGAGCCTGCAGGAGGACTGGTTCAAGCTCGCACTCTATCGGGGATTCGCTGATCAGGCGGCCGATGCCGCTTCGTCCCTCCTGCCCCTTCTCTCTGAATCAGAAGCCGACGCCATGGTTCAGACCATGGCTCGGAGCGGTTGGACGAACCAGGCCCTGTCGCTCTACGAACTGGCCTACGAGCACCATCGGGAGAGCGAACTCTTCCGGCGTCGACTTGTGGCGCTGAACATCAAGACCGGCCGGCTCGAAAGAGCGCACGTGCTGTCGATGTCAGCCCCGCTGAAAATGGCCGTCTGATCATGCTGCAAACAAGACGTGATCAGGAGATCCTTTCGAGTGAATCGTTCGGTGACTTCACCGAAGTCCTGAGCCATCGCATGGGGAGCCTTCTTGCCAGTATCGAGGGTCATACGGAACTCCTTGTACCCGGGCTCACGTCGACGGAAGATCGCCTGACCGCTCTTCACATACGCGAGAGCGTTTCGAGGATAAACGGAATGCTAAGGGAGTTGGGAGACTACCGAAACTCCCTTACCGCTACAAGGCGGCCCATGGAAGCCCGACATGTCCTGCAAACCGCGCTTTTGCAGCTGACCGACACCGAGGCAGCCCGTATTCGAATGGATGTCCGTATCACTCCGGGCTTCTTGATTGAAGTCGATGAGCGCCTCATTTGCCAGGCACTCATTGCTGTTCTACGGAATGCCTTTGAGGCAGGCAGGTCACATGCGGAGACGGTCACGCTTCGGGTCAGGTCCGTAGATAATGCTGCATGCTTGCAGCTCTTGGTGCACTCCGAGTCATACGTGGAAGGCGGGGAAACCCGGCGCCGGCTATTCCAGCCCTTTTACACAACCAAGGCCGCCAATCTGGGACTTGGCTTGACGATTGCTCGACGCATTTTTCGGGCGCACGGAGGGGATATTGAGCTGTTGTCTACGGATCCAGATCACGGTACGGAGTTCGGATGCAGGTTGCCGCGCCATGGCTGAGGATCGATGACATGCCTGCCGGGCATGCATCCTCATTGGTTCTGTAATTGGGTATATTCGGGTTGAGGCACTCCGTCCCTTTTCCCCTGTTACCCAATGGCCAACGAGCCCCATTTGCTGTTCGTCGATGACGAGAATCTCCTGCACAACCTTTTTGAGAGGTTGTTTACCCGTAACGGCTTTCAGGTAACGTGCTGCGCCAGTCCATTGCAGGCCATGGACTTGTTGAAGGTCAACACGTATGACCTCGTCATAACCGACTTCATGATGCCTGACATGGATGGTTTCGCCCTGCTCGGTCATATCCGGGAAAACCATCCCACGACGCGGGTCATCATGGTAACGGCCCATGCCAACGTGCAGCATGCTGTTCGCATGATGCAGCATGGCGCCATTGACTACATTCCGAAGCCTTTCACCACGGCTGAGTTGCTGGACCGGGTAAAGGCCTCACTGGAGGCCGAACTGCCGGCCGATGAGGCTGTCCCCGCCCGGGAATCGACCGCAGCCAGGGGCAGCCGGAGTGCTGCGACTCCCAAAACAGGGGTCACCTACATCGGAGAGTCACCAAGCATACAGCGACTGAAAGCCGTTCTTCCGCGCGTCAGTACCAACGCAGCGCCGGTCTTCATACAGGGTGAAAGCGGCACAGGAAAAGAAGTGCTGGCCAGACTGATCCACGAATCGAGTGACCGATCGAAGGGTCCGTATGTCACACTAAATTGCGCCAATTTGCCTCGAGAGCTGGTTGAGAGTCATCTGTTCGGCCACAAAAAAGGAGCCTTCACGGGCGCCATCGAAGACATGACGGGTGCCTTCGAGAAGGCAGACGGAGGAACACTGCTCCTGGATGAAATCACGGAAGTCGACCTCCCCATTCAGGCCAAACTGCTGCGTGTGCTTCAAGAGAGGGAGATTCAGCGTGTAGGTGCCTCGGAGACCAATACCGTCGATGTGCGCGTCATTGCGACCAGTAACAGGAATCTGAGCGATGCCCTCTCAGACGGTATTTTCCGGGAGGATCTCTACCATCGCCTGGCTGTCTTTCCTGTCACGGTACCGCCGCTGCGCGACCGATCAGGCGACGTAACCCTCCTGGCCAACCACTTCGTGGCCAAATACTGCGCTCTGTATTCCCTGGACGAAAAATCTCTTTCCGAAGATTTGCTGGAGCACTTCCAGCACTACCCATGGCCCGGCAACGTCCGTGAACTCGAAAACATGGTCCAGCGGGGCGTTTTGCTGTCTGCGGAACGCAGCGTAATCCTGAAGTCGGATGTCTATGACGACTTCTTCTCAGACGCGGATCCGTTGCAGGAAGACGCCTCGGCCACAGCCAATCCCAAGCTGTCAACGATCGATGACATGGAGCGTCACATGATCCTCGAAGCGCTCAAGGAAACCGGAAACAACCAACAGGCCGCAGCCGACAAACTGGGCATCAGCGCCCGTACGATCCGTAACAAGCTGCGCAAGTACCGGGACGAGGGAGCGACGGACTGAGGCGGAAATTTGCGCCTGTCCGTGAGGGGTAAACCGGCATTTTTTTCCGTTCGGGTACGTTTACGGAAGCCATCCAAGGCAAGCCCAAATCCGGCTCGCAGAGGGGCCATAGGCCAGCCACGCCAGTGGAATAAGGCGCTCCAGAAGGCGTATCGGCGGCTTTTTCCGGTAGCTTAAACGCAACAAGGCTTTTTCTTCCGAGGCCCTCCCACGGTATGGAAAAGACGATGGCATGCGCTTTGCACGACGGTGATATGTCAAATCGCCTGTCATACGCCCCGATCCTTGGATGAAGCGGTGGATGATCGGCATTCGCCACCAGAGGACAGGCCCTGACGGCTTGCTTCTACACCGATTCTCTCCATCGTACTTCCCGCAGCCATGTCACAGGACCTTCAAACCATTGCCGTTCAGTTTGTCGCTGAGCCGACAGCCGTCAACCGCGAGGCGGTCGTCGTTGCGGCCTTGCCCCTGGTTCGCTCCATTGTCGGCCGCCTCTCCATTCCCGACCATCCCCTGGCTACACGGGAGGATCTGGAGAGCGTCGGACAAATGGGTCTGTTGCAGGCGCTCGATGGATACGACCCGGATCGGGGCACGCCATTCGTTTCCTATGCCTATGGCCGGGTCCGCGGCGCGCTGGTGGACTTTCTGCGTTCCATCGATGCGCTTCCAAGGGAGCGACGCCGGATGTTGGCTTCTGCACACAAAGTGGCAGACGAACTCCGACAGGAACTGGGCGAAGAGCCCTCCGACCATCATGTAGCAGAGCGCATGGAAATGACGCTCATCGAATACCACACGCTGCTGCGTGATGCTCAGTGCCGGTTCAACCTGTCACTGCATGCTCCGTCCGAGTATGAAAGCGAACACACCATGATCGAAACGCTGCCGAACGAGGATACGGAAGCAGCGTTTGATGCGGTGGATAGCGAATCCACCCAAAACCACCTGGCTGCTCTCGTTGCGGGACTTCCCGAGCGCGAGCAAACCATCCTGGCACTCTATTTCTTCGAGAACCTGACTCTGCGCGAGATTGCCAGCCTCATGAGTCGGACGGAGGCGCGTATCAGCCAGATACTGGCGAAGGTCCTCAAAACATTGCGGGTCCAACTGACGGCGCCCGCCCGGCAAGCTGCCTGAGCCCGGGGAAAGACCAGCCGCATGGCTGGCTGAGACGAACATTGGGATGGTGACGCGAGCGGTGTGCGGCCTTCGGCCGGACACCGCTCGCGTTGCGGGCTTTTTAATCTTCGAAGAAACGGGCGAACTATTCGAGCCCCGTGATGTATATTTCCGGGCTCAGAAAATGGGCTGTGTGGTGCGCCTCAAACGGGCGTCAGCACATCAGAAAAGGGCTTCAGGCCCTCGGTCAGCTGCCAGAGCATCGTGCGCCCCGACATCGGGAAGACAGGTGCCCTACCCTTTATACAGGGCATGGGGCAACGCAGGGGCTGACCGCTTCAATACAGATTCTCCATTCGCCATAACGATTGAGGTTCGTCCATGGGCGTAATGAATAAAATGCGGGAAAGCACCGGAGCCATTCTTTGGATTCTGGTATTCGCTTTCGGCGTCATCTGGGTTTTACAGGACTCTGGTGGTCTGGACACCATCGGTCAGGTTGGCAACAATATCGGATCGGTCAACGGAGACCCGATAAGTGTTGACGAGTACAACCAAGCGGTCGATCAGCAGGTTCAGAGTTACCAGAACCAGACCGGCGACACCATGCCGCCGCAGATGCTGGACCAGACCCGCGATCGCGTCTTCAACCAGCTCGTCGAGGCGCGTCTTCGTGAGCAAGAGATGGAACGTCTTGGCCTCGGCGTATCGGATGATGAACTGGTTGACATGATTCAGGGCGATGACCCCCACCCCATCATCAAAGCGTACTTCTCCGATGGTAATGGCGGCGTGGATCGGGCGCTGTTGCAGAACTTCATTGCCAACCCGGACGCAGCTGCTGACTGGATCAACATTGAGAACTACCTGCGCAGTGAACGGCGTCGGCAGAAGCTCGAAAACCTGATCAACTCCAGCGTACGCATCACGGAGGCAGACATCGCCGAGGAGTATGCCCAGCGCAACAAGACCGTGGATGTGCGTTACGTAGCCCTCCGCTACTCCTCGCTTCCCGACGATCAGATTTCGTACGATGACGGAGATCTCCGCTCGTTCTATAACGATCACCGCGATGAATTCGCCCGGGAGAAAACCTTCGATCTGTCGTATGTGACCGTATCCAAGGCGCCGACGGCGGCGGACAGTGCCGCCATCCTTGCTGACGTGGAGGCCCTCAAGGACTCCTTCGCAGCAGCCGAGAACGACTCGCTCTTCTTGGCGCGCAACGGGTCTGAGCGTCCGTGGGCCGACGCCTACTTCCGTCCTGACGAACTCGCCGATGACATTGCGGGTGCGGTCTTCAGTAATATCGAAGAAGGGAGCGTCGTGGGACCGATCGTTTCCGGCGGACAGGTGCACCTGATCAAGGTTATCGATGTGCGTCCGCCAGAGGAGACAGCCGTCAAGGCCCGTCATATCCTGTTTCGTGCGACAGAGGGCGACGATGATGCACGTGCAGAGGCATTGACCGAAGCGCGTGATGTTCGCCGTCAGCTCCTGAACGGTGGTGATTTTGCACAGCTCGCCGCGGAATACTCCGACGATGGTACCGCCCAGCGCGGTGGCGATCTCGGCTGGTTCGGCCCCGGGCGCATGGTTGCCCCATTCGAGGAAGCAGCTTTCGGCGCCCGCATCGGCCAGATTGTTGGACCCGTAGAGACCCAGTTCGGATACCACCTCATCGAGGTTACGGATCGTGCGACAGAAGAAGCCCAGATTGCTGACTTCGCGCTCACGTTGCGCGCCAGTGTCCAGACGCTGAACCGGGTTCAGTCCAACCTTGACGATCTGCAGTATTTCTCCGCAGAAGAAGGAGATTTCACCGGAGAAGCAGGCCGCCGAAACCTCGACCTTCGCACAGTATCCATCGAAGAAGAGCAGCAGTTCATTCCTGGTCTCGGCAACAGCCGCGCTTTGGTCAACTTCCTCGCAGGTGCTGAAGAGGGGGATATCAGTCCCGTCATCGAACTCAACGACTTCTTCCTGGTCGCTTCGGTCGAGACGATCAACGAGGCTGGATTCCAGCCCTTTGACGAGGTGCGCGCCCAGTTGGAGCCTCGCCTTCGCAACGAGTTGAAGGCCGAGGTGCAGGCACAGAAGATGGAAGAGGCGCTGGCGAACGGTGGATTCGAAGGACTCGCTGATCGGCTCTCTACAGCAGAGCGGGAGGCAGCTGGTCTGTCGTTTGCCAACCAGTCGGTCCCTGGAATCGGCAGGGATGGCGAATTTGTCGGAACAGCCCTGGCCATGCAGGACGGAGGCACCAGCGACGTGATCCAAGGAGCCAATGCGGTGTACGTCATCCATGTCGTAAAAGTGAATACTCCTGGTGCCATCAAGCCCTCGGAGTACACGAGCCTGCAAAACCAGCTCAAATCGCGTCAGCAGAACATCGTTCGCTCACAGTGGATTACCGCTCTGCGTGAGTCGGCTGATATCGAGGATAATCGCCGCATCTTCCTTCAGTAGGGGTTGCCGGCGCACCCCGTGTGCTCACTGGGTCCTTGGCTATGTAAAGAGGGCGCCCGCCATTCGGCGGGCGCCCTCTTCTTTTTCAAGGCTCTGATAAGCGGAATCCCTGCACGATCTACAACTCCAGATTACCTCGGTAAATGACCTCAGCCGGTCCCTCCAGGTACAGGTTCTCAGGTTCTTGTGGCGCTCCTTCAAAGCCAATGAACAGGCGACCTCCCGGCATATTCACCTCGTAGCGGGTAGCTTCGGATCTTCCCGACAGGGCTGCCGTCATGCTCGATGCAATGGCCCCTGTCCCACAGGCCAGCGTCTCTGCTTCCACGCCCTTCTCAAAGGTCCGCACCCGCAGTCTTGCCATCTGTCCGTTGCCTCCCTCCTCTTCTACGCAGACGAAATTGACGTTCGCCCCCGTCTGGCCCAATGCTGCGTCCCGGCGAAGGAGTGCCCCCATGGTCTCGACATCGGTCTCCGCTGCATCTTCCACGAAGACAACGAGGTGCTCCGTGCCTGTCCACAGATAATTGCAGGCTTCACGTGGATAGGGATGGTCAGACATGAGTTCGATACCCGGCTCAAACGACCGTGGTGGCGGCACGAACAAGCGAACCGATGCATCGCCTCGTACATCCGCCCGGTACACGCCGGCGTCCGATGAGAACACCAGCGGATGCCCCTGAATGCCCGCATCCCATGCAAAGCGGACCAAACACCGGGCCCCATTTCCGCACATGGTTCCCAAGGATCCGTCTGCGTTGTAATAGGCCATCCGATAATCCACGCCCTCCTGATCGGGCATACCGAGCGCCAACAAACCATCTGCTCCGACACCCGTGCGGCGAGGACAAAAACGGGCAGCCATCTCGGATAACTCCCCCGCGCCAAATCGGTAGAATCGATTATCGATGACGATAAAATCATTCCCGGCGCCGCTCATTTTTGTAAATTCGAGGACGAACTTTCGAGCGATGGGTGGCGGTGCCGATCTATCTGGCATGGTACTGCTCATGAATCCGTTCATTACGGGGCTGGAGTGGACACCCGAAAATACGAGGTATCAGGGCCTGATTTGAAAGAAAGAAGATTGGAAATCGAACACGCCGAACCACTACTTCTGTTCGGCTTCAATGATGTCTACCTGAAACGCATCGAGAAGGCGTTTCCCGAAGCACGTCTGGTTGCGCGTGGTAATCAAGTCGTTCTCACCGGCGAAGATGCGGACGTGGATGCCATCGAACGCATTCTCGACGAGATGGTTGTTCTCCTGAACCGTAACGGCAACCTGACAGAAAATGACGTCGATACGATTCTTGCCCTGTTTTCTGCGGGCGATGGAGCGCCATCTTCCATTGGCCGTGACGGTTCGCACACGGTACTCTTCACTCCTCACGGTGGGAGCGTCAAAGCCAAGACCCCGAACCAGATCAAACTGGTGGCCTCGGCACGGTCCAACGATATCGTATTTGCCATCGGGCCGGCCGGCACCGGCAAGACCTACACGGCAGTTGCCTTGGCTGTTGCGGCCCTCAAATCCAAGCAGGTCAAACGGATCGTGCTTTGCCGTCCAGCCGTAGAGGCAGGCGAGCGGCTTGGTTTCCTACCGGGTGACCTGAGGGATAAAGTCGACCCCTACCTTCGTCCCCTCTACGATGCACTCGAGGACATGCTTCCAAAGGAGAAGCTGAAGGCTTTCATGGAGAACAACACCGTTGAGATTGTGCCACTGGCCTACATGCGGGGTCGCACGCTTAATTCGGCGTTTGTCATCCTGGACGAGGCGCAGAATGCCACTGCCCTGCAGATGAAGATGTTCCTGACGCGACTGGGTGCCAACAGCCGGGCCATCATAACGGGCGACCTGACGCAGACAGACCTTCCTTCACGGGATACAAGCGGGCTGGCCGAGGCCAAGAATATCCTCTCTGGCGTGACGGGAATAGACTTCGTCTACTTCAATGAGCATGACGTCGTCCGCCACAAACTGGTCAAGGATATCATCAACGCCTACTCGAAGTTCTACGGGGCCGACGGGTAGCCGTGTCAATCAGCCTCCGCTGCCTTACGCAGAGTGGATTTCCGGATCGGCGACCGACTGCTTGAGGATTTCCTTCGGGCGGTTCTTCTTGTCCACCAAAACGACCGTAGCCTCGTGCCCACGGGCCTCTTCTGGCGTCATCTGGGCATATGAAATGAGAATGACCTCATCGCCCGTGGCTGCCAGACGCGCCGCCGGGCCGTTGAGGCATATCGTTCCACTGCCAGCCTTCGCGGGTATCGTGTAGGTCTCGAGCCGGGCACCGTTGTTGACATTGACGATGTGCACGTGCTCGTAGGGCAGGATACCGGCCAGATCAAGAAGACCCTGGTCCACGGTTACCGATCCTTCGTAGTAGAGCTCCGCCTGCGTCACGGTGGCGCGATGGATCTTCGCCTTGAACATTGAAAGGGTCATGTGCCGGGGGATCTCGTAAGGGGGTGTCGGAATCGGCTCGTGTAATCGCTCAGCATACGGCAGGTTTCAGGATGCCGCGGCCCTTCATGGTCAATTCAGAGGGGGTAGGGGCGCTCAGGACATGACGCCTGAATTATCCCTGGGGCACATCAACAAGCACATTATCGATAAGTCGCGCCTTACCGAAGAACGCTGCCAGGGCGATCAAGACGCGGCTGCCCGGCACGAGATCCGAAACAGGTTGCAGCGTGTCTGTATCCACCAGCTGGACGTAATCTTCCCTGCACTCAGATACTGCAGCGAGTCGGGAACGTACCAGTGAGACAACAGAAGCAGCCTTGCGCTGCCCCGCCGAAACGATGGACGCTTCTGCTTCGAGCAGAGCGCGCCGCAGCACGGGTGCTGCGGCGCGCTCTGCCGGGGTCAGATATCGGTTGCGCGAGGACAGCGCCAGGCCATCCTCTTCCCGCACCGTCGGGAACCCAACCAATTCGGTACCGAAGCCCATCTCCCGCGTCATCCGCCGCAGGATGAAGAACTGCTGGGCATCCTTGAGTCCAAAAACAGCCACATCCGGCTGGATGATGGCAAACAGCCGGGAAACCACGGTCGTTACACCACGAAAGTGCCCCGGGCGAGACGAACCACATAGATGGTCGCCCATCCTGTCAACCGATACCCAGGTCAGATTGGCTCCCAGCGGATACATTTCAGACACGGCAGGAGCGAATACCACGTCACAACATCCCTGACCTTCCAGATGAGCCCTGTCCTCATCCAGTGTACGCGGATAGGCGTCAAAGTCCTCTCCCGGACCAAACTGGGTCGGATTGACAAATATGGATACAGCCACGCGGTCAGCAATCTCAGCAGCCTTTTTGACGAGGGCAAGATGTCCCTCGTGAAGGGCGCCCATGGTGGGCACGAGCGCCACACGGCGTCCCGACGCATGCTGCCTGCGGGTCCAGGCGCGCATGGCTTCGGCACCAACAATAACTTCGGGTACGGACATGGGGATAATCTGAACCTGGGAGAACGCCAAGATACATCCGTTCCGGGAGCGATTTCAGCAAAGCTCAACAACCTGTCAGCAGGAGGCCGGATATATTCGTGATGGACGGTGTCGGAGTCCTCCGGGCTCGTGCTCGCAAGCGCCCCCGACCAACCGCAGCATGCAACCCAACCGGAGTGGATCCATGAGTGACCATCGCATTGAAAACGATTCACTGGGTGAGGTCAGGGTACCGGCAGACGCCTGGTACGCTGCACAGACCCAGCGAGCCCTCGACAACTTTCCCATCTCAGGAATCCGGTTTTCTCGCCGGTTCATCCAGTCGCTGGGCACGATCAAGATGGCTGCCGCAAAGGCCAACAGGGATCTCGGCATACTGGAGCCAGAAAAAGCCGACCTCATCGTTACTGCCGCCGAAAAGGTCAGACGTGGCGATGTGGACGATCAGTTTGTTCTGGACATCTTCCAGACAGGCTCGGGCACCTCGTCCAACATGAACACCAACGAGGTCATCTCGAACCTGGCCACCGTGGCCGCCGGTGGCAAGAAGGGCGACAAGACGGTGCATCCGAACGATCACGTCAACATGTCCCAGTCTTCCAATGACGTCATCCCTACGGCCATGCATGTCTCGGCTGTCGTGGCCATGAAAGAAGACCTGCTACCCGCCCTGGCATCGTTTCGCAGAGCTCTACAGACCAAGGCGGACGAGTTCGATGATGTGGTGAAATCCGGTCGAACCCACCTCATGGATGCCACGCCGGTCCGTCTGGGTCAGGAGTTTGGCGGATATGCAGCCCAGATTTCACAGGCCATGACGCGCATTGAAGCCAGCATGAACGAGCTTCAGGAGTTGGCCCTCGGCGGCACTGCGACAGGCACTGGTATCAACTGTCCCGCAGGCTTTGCGCCCACGGCCATCGGGCATATCAGCCAGGCCACCGGCATCGCATTCCGTGAAGCCGACAACCACTTTGCCGCCCAGGCCGCCAAAGATGCCTTCGTTCAGGCCTCCGGATCCCTGAATACGCTCGCCGTAGCGCTGCTCAAGATTGCCAACGACATCCGTCACTTGTCATCGGGTCCCACGTCGGGCCTGTCCGAAATCAAGCTGCCCGCTATCCAACCAGGCTCATCCATCATGCCTGGCAAGGTCAATCCGGTACTTTCTGAGGCTGTCATGATGGTGGCGGCCCGCGTGATGGGAAATCATACGACCATTACGGTGGGTGGACAGCATGGCAACTTCGAGCTGAATGTGATGATGCCAGTCATGGCACATGCCATGCTGGAGTCCGTTCATATCCTCTCAGGTGCTCTGGATGCGTTCCGCACGGGATGTCTCGAAGGTATTCAGGCAGACCGGGAGCGATGCCGGGAACTGCTTGAGCTGAATCCTTCCATTGCCACGGCCCTGAACCGTAGCATCGGATACGACATGGCGTCGAAGGTGGCCAAAAAGTCTGCTGCCGAGAAGAAATCCGTGCGGGATGTGGTTCTGGAAATGGAACTCATGGATGAGGCCACGCTGAACCAGGTACTCGACGTGCGGCATATGACCGAGCCTGGGGTACCGGGGGAATGACCGGGCACAGCGCTACGGAATCCCCGTTGGGACCGGACGGCGCGTGGACGCACACCGTATGCCAGGGCCTGACGGTCATCGAACTGGCCAGTGTGCTGGCCGGCCCCAGTGTGGGACAGTTCTTTGCCGAGCTCGGCGCGCGGGTCATCAAGGTTGAGAACCCGGCCACCGCCGGCGACGTGACCCGGACGTGGCGGATACCCGGCGAGGAAAACGCAGACCGAACGTCTTACTTCCATGCCTGTAATTGGGGAAAAGAATCCATCGCCCTGAATCTGAAGTGTGATGAAGGCATCGCCCTCATGCACGAGTTGGTGGCTTCCTCGGATATCGTCATCAGCAACTACATTCCCCGCGTGGCCCGCGCTCTCCAGGCGGATTACGAGACGCTTCGATCCGTGAAGTCGGATATCATCCTTGGTTCGATCATTGGATACCGGCCCGACTCGGATCGCCCGGGATACGATGCCATCATCCAGGCGGAGGCAGGCTATTACTACCTCAATCGTCCGCCACAGTCGGAGGGTGGAAAGCCGACCAAGATGCCCGTTGCCTTGATGGACATTCTTGCCGGTCACCAATTGAAACAGGCGCTGCTCATGGCGCTTCTGCAGAAGGTATCGACCGGGAGAGGTGCCTGCGTCACAGTCAGCCTGTACGACGCTGCCGTCAGCGCCCTCACGAACCAGGCCACAAACTGGCTGGTGGCAGGTACCGTCCCGGAGCCCATGGGATCGGAACATCCAAACATCGCCCCTTACGGTTCCGTATTCCGCACGGCAGACGGCCACGAGCTGGTACTGGGAGTGGGCACCGACCGTCAGTTCCAGAAATTATGTGCCATCCTGGATCTGCCCGAAACCGCATCAGATGAGCGTTTCCGGTGTAACCACGGCCGTGTGACCCATCGTGCGGACTTGATCCATCGTCTACAGGAAGCCATTCAGCGCTTCAAACGGGATGATATCCTGGCCACATGCCAAGCAGCCGGTATCCCGGCTGGCGCCGTCCGACGCATGAATGAGGTCATGCAGGAGACACCGGACTACTTGCAATTACCCGGACCCGCGCAGGCGGCTCTGGGTGTACGGGAGTCAGCCGTATGGCCCCCAGCTGCGCCATCACGCCTGGATCAGCTGAAGCTTCCTCCCTCCTATGCGGCCCACACCGGCGTTGTTTTAAGGGAGGTACTGGGCAAAAGTCCGGAGCAGATCCGGGAGCTTATCGCAACCGGTATCGCCGAACAGGCCTGAGAGCCAAACCGGTTCAAGGCGCAGCCGACAAAGTATCCGGATCGGGAATACCCAGCAGGTGCGTCAGTTCGTCCGCCTGAAAGAGACCCCGCTCTCCCTCTGACATGCGAACTCGGGTTACCTCATCCGCTGTGACTGCATCCGCCGTATTCTCAAATGAGGACCGCACGAAGGTCAGGACGGCCGCCACCTGCTCGTCGCTCAGGAAACCATGGGGAGTCATGGCATTGTTGTACCGTTCGCCATTCACTTCGATGGGGCCACTCATTCCATAGAGCACCAGACGAATCAGGCGGCCCTTGTCTCCATTGACCCATTCTGTTCCCCTCAGCGGTGGAAAAGCACGTTCAATTCCGTTGCCGTCAGCCTGATGACATTGGGCACAGTACTGGGTATAAATCTCCTGCCCTGTCGCCGTCGCAGGCACGGACTGGGGCTGGCATCCAGCGAGGGAAGTGCCGAGGACGAGGGCCCAGACGGCCCCGAAGAGCAGCAATACATTGGGTCGGACAGGATTCCGGGGGATCATTGGTTCTCCATTGTGTGGACACTATCGCCCTGCGTGATCATGCCTCCGCGCACGACGGAAAAGAGGGCACCTCTCAACTGTAATTCTGAAACGGCCTGGCGTGCTTCTTCGGAAATACGCTCGGCAAACAGCCCGCAGGGCCGATGGAGTTTACGGGCCCGCTTCAGGATGACCGAAGATCCGATCTGGATGAGGCTGCCCTCTTTAAGTTGTCTCAAATCCACTCCCTCGAGGATCAGGTTGTCTCCAGGCACCTCGAAAGAGGCTCCGATGACATCGAGAACCTCCCTAGAAATGGCCGTGATCTCCCGTTCGGGAATTCGCTTTCCCTTCCACCAGTCCTTTTTCCGGTGATCCCCCTCGAGACCAACACCTTCCAGGACCTGCGCATGCCGTACACGGACATGCACTCCCGGTCCGGGTTTCTGGATGATGGCTGCAAGGCAGGCCACTCCGTCATAGCGGACCTGATCCAAGGTATCCAGCAGGGATGGATGCTCTTTCATGAGCCCATTCGGACATGAATCGTTTCGGAGACAGACGGACAGGATTGCCCGGTATCAGATGGCGGGCTGCCCACCATCCGTTCGCTCTACCGGTTCACAAATCCCATGGGGGATCGCTGACATGCTTTAGACGGTGGGTCTCGTTCATGAACACCTGTTGCGTACCATGGATCCGATCCTGCGTGGTATCACGTCGCAGGTGATAGACGCCTTCCGAATCGAGCTCCCAGGCAGAGGAATGATCCGAAAGGCTGATATCAAGGATGCGCTGTAACCGTTCGCGCAAACGCTTCTTCCGGATCTCCACAATGACTTCCACTCGATCATCCAGATTCCGCCGTTGCCAGTCCGCACTTCCGATGAAATAACGGGGCATGCCGTTGTTTCCAAATCCGTAGATACGACTGTGCTCGAGAAAACGTCCGATGATGCTCGTAACGCGGATGGTCTCTGAAAAACCGGGTAGTCCAGGACGCAAACGACAATGTCCACGGACGATCAAGTCAATCTGCACGCCTGCTTGAGAGGCTTTATACAGGGCATTGATCACAATGGGGTCATCAAGGGCATTCATCTTGGCCACGATGCGACCGTTGTCGTGCGCTGCCTGATGAGCCACTTCCTCTGCGATACGGTCCAGAAAAAACTGCCGCATATCCCTGGGCGCCACGATCAGCTTTCGGTAATGCTGTTCGGGCGAATAGCCGGTCAGATAATGGAACAGGTTTACCAGATCCTCCCCCGTGCGACGTGAACGGGTCAGCAACCCGATATCCGTGTACAGCTTGGCGGTTGATGGATGATAGTTACCGGTACCAATGTGACAGTAGGTACGCAATCCCTGCCCCTCACGACGCACGACGAGCGTTGTCTTGCAATGGGTCTTCAGACCGACCAGACCATAGGTAACATGGACACCGTGCTGCTCGAGCATCTGGCCCCATTCGATATTGTTCTGCTCATCAAAGCGCGCCTTGACCTCCACGAGCACCGCTACCTGTTTTCCCGCATCAGCCGCCTTCAGGAGCGCTTTGACAACCGGAGACTCGTCCGACGTTCGATACAGGGTCTGTTTGATGGCTACGACGTCCGGATCCGCTGCTGCTTCCTCGATAAATCGAAGCACGGTGGAGGCAAAGGATTCGTAGGGATGGTGAAGCAGCAGGTCCCCCTGGCGCAGGATTTCGAAGACATTCAGCCTGTCCTTGACCTCGCCCTCGTGCAGCAGTCGGACGGGCGTGACAGGGTCCCACGGCTCGTATTTGAACTCCGGAAGATCCAGGTCGGCAAATTGGTTGACCGATCCGAGATCCAGATCCCCAGCTACTTCGTAGACATCCTCAGGCTCGAGCGAGAGCTCACGTGACAACAGATCCAGCACTTCCGGCGGGATATCGGGCGTGACCTCGAGCCGGACAATGGGCGCGAACCTGCGCTCCTGCAGCTCTTCCGATATCATCTCTATTAAATCGTCTGCAACCTCCTCATCCCGCTTCAAGTCCGCATTGCGGGTAATGCGGAAGGCGTGGACACCGACCACTTTCATCCCCCGAAAAAGCTCACCGACATTGTGTGAGATTACCTGCTCGAGGGGTACCCAACCCGATTCGTCAGGTAGAGGAATCCAACGGCCCTCGCTTGTCGGCACCTTGATCCGGGCGAAGTGCTCGGTCTTGCGCCCGGGGTGTTTGAGCGTCACGGCCAAAGACAGGCTCAGGTTCGAGATGAAAGGAAACGGGTGTCCCGGGTCGACCGCAAGCGGGGTCAGAATCGGGAAGACATGGGTCAGAAAGTATTCCCGCAGCCACGTCTTCTGGGCATCAGAGCAGTCATCATGGTTCAGGACGACAATACCCGCCTCCGCTGCAAGGGATGGTTTCAGATCACTCTCCCAGGTGCTCAGGAGCGCGCTGTTCATCTCGAGCACCGCCTCGCGCGCCATCTCCAACTGCTCGCCTGGCGTTCGACCATCCGGGGACGGTCGTTGCACGCCAGCCGCCAGCTGCCGCTTCAGCCCACCCATGCGCTTGCGAAAAAACTCGTCCAGATTGGAGCACGCAATGGAAAGGAAACGGATGCGTTCCAGGAGCGGCACCCGTTCGTCCCGCGCCTGATGAAGCACCCGCCAGTTGAAATCGAGCCAGCTGAGCTCCCTGTTGAACAACAGCCGGTAGCTGCCATCCACCGTGGAAGGGAGAACGGCGTGCGGTCTCGTCGCACGAGGCACCGGACTCACTTTCTGATACGGGGTGTCGGATGGGGGCTGGGGCTCCCGAGACGCTGATGACATGGAGGAAGACAAGTCCATGGAGATATGACGGAAACTACGTCGGTCCTATACGTGATCAATGAACTTTCGCTCCTTCACATCCCGCTCGAATCGTTTGAGCTCTACCAACTGGCGATTCAGCTCATGCGTGTCGATTCCTTCGTTTTCTGCTTTGAAAATCTCTTTGCGAAGGCGCTCCTCCTTCTCGCGCAACCGGGAGAGCTTGAGGAGTACCATGGCACCGGCGGCGGCCTCTGTGGCGTTTTCATCCAGACCCGGGACCCGAATGTTTTTCCGTCGACTCCAATTGTCCGATGGCTGGAATTCAGTCGTGAGCAGCTCTGCCGTCAAGGAGCGGATGTCTTCATCCACCGTGTGCGAGAGGAAGTGCGCCCGATTGAACTCATTTTCCTCGTACTGGCGCACCAGCATCGCTGCCATGCGGCGCGAGGGACCCTCGGTAAAATCCGAGAGCGGCATACTGCCCATGATCCATTCGATCATGTCCAACCCGCCCTCCACCATCAGCCGAAGTAACCGCTTCTCTGGTGGTGTTGCGGGTTTTTCAGGACCCGTACGGGGCTTCAAGGCAGGCTCTTCGATCAGATCTCCTCCACGGCGTGTCTGTCTCTGTTCCTGCCGGACGGCGGCGCGGCGCTCACCGCGCCGCGCCGCCTCGAGGACCGGTCGTAACTGCATATCCGGGATATCGAGCACAGAAGCAGCCGTGCGCAGATAGGATTCCCGGACCAATTCATCCGGGATAAGCGCAACCGACTGTACAATGGTTCGCTGCACGGCCGCCCGACCCTCAGGTGACTCCATGCTACCCGCAGCTTTCGCATTGGCGTAGATGAAGTCCACGAAATGCTGCCGATGATCTTTCAGGTACGCCTCGAACGCAGATCCTCCGTTCGACCGAACGTAGGAGTCCGGGTCTTCCCCATCGGGAAGGCGGACGGCATAAGGGATCAGACCGCTCTTCAATATCAGGTCGATCCCCCGCAACGCAGCCCTGAGTCCGGCTTTGTCGGCATCGTAAAGCAGTACAATCGTTTTCGCATAGCGACCGAGGGCTGCCACCTGATCCGGCGTGAGGGCCGTACCGGAGGAAGCCACGACGTGCTGTACACCCGCTTGATACAAGGATATGACATCGGTATACCCCTCTACCAGAATCGCTTCTTCGCGGCTTCGAATAGCGTTTTTTGCGTGGTACAGCCCATACAGGACACGCCCCTTGCTGTAGACAGTGGTCTCCGGCGAGTTGATGTATTTCGGCTCATCCTCCTCACGGATGATGCGTCCGCCAAAACCGAGCACCTTGCCGACATGCGAGAAGATGGGAAAAATGAGGCGGTATCGATACCTGTCGTAGTGACCGGATCCATCCTTACGTCCGATGACAAGACCCGCTTTTTCAAGGATATCCACATCGATGGGGGCCTTCGAAGCCTCGGTCATCAGCTGGTCCCACCCGTCGGGGGCGAAGCCGATACCAAACGTCTTGACCGACTCGGGAAGGATACCCCTTTGCTTCAGGATCTCTCTCGCGGCTGATGCATCTTCGGAGGAAAGGGCTTTGTAAAAAAAGCGGGCAGCGAAGCGGAGGGCGTGATAAATCGACTCATTTTCCGAGGCCTCGTTACCCGGACTGTCCTCTTCCGGAAGTACTACGCCAACGCGATCGGCCAACAAACGGACCGTTTCAGGAAAACTCAGCCCTTCTACCTGGCTAACAAAGCTGAATACATCGCCCCCTTCACCGCACCCGAAGCATTTGAAGATGCCCAGGCCGGGATTGACGTTGAATGACGGCGTTTTCTCGGTATGGAACGGGCACAGACCCACAAAATTGGAGCCCCGTTTCTTCAACCTGACATAATCACCCACCACATCGACGATGTCGGACAGGTCACGAACCTCCTCTACAGCGGTATCTGGGATAATGCTCATGCGGCTCCGATCGGGTATCGATGGGTCAATAGGACGTTAACAAGTAAGCAGTGCCGCGGTTCAACCGGGAGCCTGAGAAAGATGATTGCCCTGTCCATGGATCCTGTCAATGCGGGAGACCTTCTCCAAAACCCGTGTAGAGAGTAGATTACTTCCATGAGACCTTCTGACGACACACGGATCCGACGTGCAACAACGCAAGACGCCGAAGCGGTTGCTGCCATCCTGAACGAATCCATACTCAAGCGCGACGCCACCATGCTGGGCGATCCTGTATCCGCACTGGAAATGGCGCGCCGGATCGGCGGTCTTCACGAGAAGGAAACCATTCTCATCCTCGAAGAAGGCGGCGTTGTCAGGGGATGGGGCATCGTCCGGTTCTATTCCGACCGTCTCGGCTATGCCCGCACCTGTGAAACGTCGGTGTTCGTCCGACGCGAACACACGGGAAGAGGCCTTGGGAGCCGAATTCAACGTGCCTTGTTGGAAGCGGCGCGTACCGCTGATTTTCATCACGTGGTTGCCCGCATCTGGACAGCTAACCAGCGATCCATTGCCATGCATGCCAAGTTGGGCTTCACCGTCGTCGGGACCCAACGCGATGTTGGATACATGGATGGCTCCTGGATTGACGTAACCATCATGCAATGCCTGTTGGAGACCGAACGATGAATGGTCGGCAAGACCTTCGCATGGCTCTCAAAACGCACAAAAAAACGCACTACTCAACACACTCTCCATGCGTACCATGCCGGAAACAGGAAGCTCATTTTCGCTCGGCGATCGATACCAACCGGTCATGGCCCGTATCCAAGCGCTGCTGTCCGAGCCCTGTGACTGGACGGCAGCCATGGCTACCGTAGCCTGCGAACTGCATCACGCTTTCGACCATTTTCACTGGACGGGTTTTTATCGAACCGTCCGTCCGGGCCATCTGCAGATCGGTCCTTACCAGGGAACGCATGGGTGCCTGGACATCCCGTTCGAACGGGGAGTATGCGGGGCTGCTGCCCGCTCCAAGCAGACCCAGCTCGTGCCGGATGTAAACCGCTTTCCGGGACATATTGCCTGCTCGTCCACTACCCGCTCGGAAATCGTTGTCCCCGTCCTGAACTCGGATGGGCACGTCATTGCGGTCCTTGACGTGGACTCTAACGACGTGGACGCCTTCGACGAGGAGGATCGGATCAGCCTGGAATGGTTGTGCGATCTGCTGGGCACACGCTGGGGATCGGAAGCCTGGGACGCCCTGTCCACCTGAAAACCACCCGTGCCCGGGAAGCCCCAACGCCTGGCAAGACCCGGCACCCAGAGCGTGCCAAGCGTCCAGATAACCCCGACAGCCCGATTACTCGTTCGCTGGTACGACCTCCACGACGCTCTGTACGCGGGCCATGCTGCCAAAAATGCCTGCACCGCCCTCAACAGGGTCCAGTACGTTCGGGATTTCGCCTGGCGAGAGTAATCCACCGTCCTGCTGAACCTGCTGGTAGCGCTGGAAATCGTAGAGATTGTCATCCAGAATACTCATGGTAATCTCGGTCGGACCGTAGAAGGCCACCGCAAACCATGGAAGTCGAACACGTAAGAGACCGCCAGGCAGCACATCGTAGTTGCCCTCGTTGATCGGAGGGGATGTGAACCGTCTCAGCGCACGCTCGTCCTCCGGGTCGAATACGAGTGGCTCCCCGCTCTCCAGATCCTCACGATCGAACAGAAGGTCCTTGTACACGGGTACCAGATTCTCCGGAGTCGGATTGTCGTTGGCAATCGTGAAGACAAAAATGGACTGACGATCCTCGAATCGACTTCGGGTCACCAGATACGAAAACTGCTCGGGATCCTGGTATTCAATGACCTGATGGCTGACCTCCAGCAGTTCGAACGCTTCGGGCACCGTGGTTTCCGAGGTGACCACAGGCAAACCGGCCGCCTCGGCACGCAATCGGTAGGTACGCTCCGGCAACACATCGTGCGCTGTATCCGTCACGAACATTCCAGGCGCCTCGATGGTGCGACGATATACAAAGGTGGCTTCAACCTGGCCCTGATCCGTGAGAAGATCGATGAAAACCGATGCTTCATTGATGGCTGCCTGAGGGCTGGACCAGACGGCGTCTATATCCAGACTGCGAGCCAACCATACCGGTGGCAAGGACTCGCCTGCCACGAGGTAGGCCTCGACAACCAACTCCTCGGTGTGCGTTGACGGGCTTGTTGTATCGCAGCCGGCGACAGGAAGCATGGCTGCCACGAGGGCAACCATCATCAGGAATGAGGTTATACGTCTCATGGTGGGTCAGAATCGAAGCGTGTACGAGATGTTGGGAACGGGCACAGGTATCTGGGGGACGACGTCGCGGGTAATGGACCCGTCCTGTTGGAAGTCGTAGAAGTAAAACCAGATATTCCGGCGATTGTAGGCGTTGATCACTTGAAGCTGAAGCTCGGATTCTGCCCCGAAAAGTTTTCCCCGTCGGGTAAATCCGATATCGAGGCGATGGTACGCCGGCAGACGGGCACCGTTGAATGGCGAAACAAGGACATCAGTATCCTCGGCCTCAAACGGAGAGTTGCCGAGGCGATACCGCGACGCAGGGCGGGTGTATGCTTGACCGGTCGCGTAGGAAAACACGGAGGTGAATTCCCATTTCTTGGTGATGCGTGCTGTTCCCGTCACATTCAGATCGTGGGTTCGATCGTATTTCGGGGGGTAATACGCATTTTCATTGATGGTCGGGAAACGCCGTTTCGTCAAGCCGAACGTGTAGCCGACAAACCCTGAAAATGGCCCAATCCGCCCCTGGATGAATACCTCGCTCCCGGTTGCGTAGCCTTCGCCTACATGAAACAGGTCCTCGTAGGCAAGTCCGGCAACATCCGGTAGGAACGGGTTGAGTGAAAAGAGGTCCCGCATGGTCCTGTAGTAGGCCTCCCACTCCACACGAATGCCTGCATTGGGTGTGAACTTGAGACCTGCTACTACCTGATCGCCATAGGATGGCCGCACGTTTTCAGCTGCCGAGAGCCAGACATCAAGACCGGAGAAGGCCTCATTGGTCACAAGCGTGAGGAATTGGTGGTACCGACCCGTTCCGACCTGCGCATACAATTGATCAGAAAGGCGCCGTTCGACCGATAGACGCGGCTCGATGCGGACGAAACTTCCGTCGCTGAAGTAGGCCCCGCGCAAACCCGAGGTCACGGTCCAATCCGCGGTTGGACGGAAAATGTATTCGCCAAACAGATTGGTGTACAGCGCCCGCGTCTCCAGATTCAGCCCCTCGAGCCCGTCAAAGACACTGCGGAAGTCGAAGCGGAAATTGCCGGTCCAGAATCCCGCCTTGATTTGGTGCCTCGAATCGGGCAGGTACTCGAAATCGCCCTTGATCGAATAGTCCCACACATCATTGGTCTGGAAGATGTTGGTCGTGGCAAATTCGAATTCGGGTTTGCTGAAGTACTGACTTCCCGTTATGGTGAAGTTGGAGAACAGCCGATCGGAAAACAGGTGGGTCCAGTTGGTGCTTATCGTGCGGTTTCCGTAACGGATCCGGGCAGCAACGCCATCCGCAATCGGAACATCAACCACATCTTGACCAGCGTAGAACGAGGTGGAAATCCTATCGTCTTGGCCCAGGTCCACATTCACTTTCCCATTGGCGTCGTAGAAATAGAACGTGTTTGGAATGCCCTCCACATCCTGCCCGCGCGCCACGGCCAAGAGCGGTTCGACCGTCGATCGACGAACGGCCAGCATCCAGGAGCCCTTGCGGTGAGGCCCTTCAACGAGGACCCGCGATGCCAGGAGACCCAAGGAAATCGATCCGGCGTTTTCGCGCCGGTTGCCATCCTTATTGTAGATATCAACGACAGAGCCGATTCGTCCGCCGTATTCCGACCCGTAGGCCCCCTTGTAGAGCCGTACGTCCTTGATGGCATCGGGGTTGAAGGTGGAGAATACTCCGAAAAAGTGGGTTGGGTTGTAGACCGTGGTCCGATCAAGCAGAATCAGGGTCTGGTCAGGACTCCCCCCGCGGATGTAGAGGCCGCTGGAGAAATCAGACGCTGACTTCACCCCGGGCAGCAATTGCAGAGAGCGGAACACGTCGGGTTCGAGGATGGTGGGAAGCTGCCGGATGGTGGCTGTCGGCATCTTGCTGACCCCAAGGCGCCGTTGCTCCTCCTCCGTATCCGCCTCTGCCGTTACGACGACCTCGTCCACCTCGAAGTCCTGAGGCGCCAGATCCACGTCCCTACGGGCAGACTCGCCTGCACCCAACACTACGGTCACCTCGAATACCTGGTATCCGATATACGAAAATTGGAGCGTGTACTCGCCTGGCTCCAATCCCGCCAGGGTATAATATCCGCTGTTGTTTGTGGCGGTCCCTATAAGGGTATCCTTGATGCGGACGTTGGCCAGGAGCAGGGTTTCCCCCGTTTCCGCATCCCGAACGAAGCCACTGATGGACGCCTCCTGGGCCTGTGCATCGGAGAATGCCAGGAGCAGGGGCAAAAGGAGCGCCAGGACAAGTGACCGGATCGAGTATTGGTGCATGCGTGGCTGGATGGCAGATAGGTGTAGACGGAACTGTCTCTCTGTACGGGAACGGCCCTGCTGGTTTCAGGCCGCTCAGGATGCATACCCGATTATTGTGATCCTTCATGACATTTTCGCTCGAATACAGGCTCTGGAACAGCCCTGTTGGCAAGCCGTGACGGAAGCATCTGCAGAGGGACGCTCAAAATGCAGGTCATCATGCTCCAAATGATTGCGCTACAATAGGTTGGCGTCTTGCTGAGATCCGCACAGAAACATGGTATGAAGGCGCGCCAGTTCGTATATTTGTCAGGTCTTACAGCGGCCTTTGGACCCATGACGGAAGCCTCTCAGCCGCCACCCCTCATCACTTCCCAACAGCGTATTTTCGCGCAGCTTGGTCTGCGCCTCAGCGGATGGACGAAACGAGCGAAACAAACCTCCCACGCATCATTCCGATCAACATCGAGGAGGAGATGAAATCCTCCTACATCGACTACTCGATGTCGGTCATCGTAAGCCGAGCCCTCCCCGATGTGCGGGACGGTCTCAAGCCGGTACACCGGCGCATCCTGTTTGGGATGAATGAACAGGGCATGGGCGCCGGGTCGTCCTACAAGAAAAGCGCCCGTGTCGTGGGTGAGGTGCTCGGTAAGTACCATCCCCACGGTGATTCGGCCATATACGATACGATGGTCCGAATGGCGCAGGATTTCTCCCTGCGTTATCTGCTGGTAGACGGACAGGGGAACTTCGGCTCGATCGATGGGGATGGCGCTGCTGCCATGCGATACACCGAGGCCCGCATGACACGGCTGGCCGAGGAGATGCTCAAGGATCTGGGCAAGGAAACGGTCGATTTTCAGGACAACTTCGATGGCTCCCTTCAAGAGCCCGAAGTGCTGCCGGCTGCCATTCCGAATCTGCTGGTCAATGGTTCAGATGGAATTGCCGTCGGAATGGCGACCAAGATTCCGCCGCACAACCTGACCGAAGTCATCAATGCGACGGTAGCCTACATCGACGATTCCACCATCGGCATTGATGAACTCGTCGCCCTCATGCCGGCACCGGATTTTCCGACCGGTGGCATCATATACGGTCACACCGAGGTGCGCCAGGCCTATCACACCGGCCGCGGTCGCGTGGTCATGCGGGCACGCATCCACGAGGAAGAGATACGTCCGGGACGCTATGCCCTGATTGCAACGGAAATTCCCTACCAGGTCAACAAGAGTTCCCTGCTGGAGAAAATCGCCATCCTGGCCCGTGACAAGAAAATCGAGGGCATTTCCGACCTCAGGGACGAGTCCGATCGCGATGGTATGCGCATCGTCATCGAACTCAAACGCGATGCGGTCCCGATGGTGGTCCAGAATCAGTTGTTCAAGTACACGCAGTTCCAGCAGACGTTCGGCATGAACGTCGTGGCCCTGGTCCATGGTCGTCCGAAGACACTGAACCTCCGGGAGATGATCCACTACTATGTGGAGCATCGGCATGAGGTCGTTCAACGCCGGACCCAGTATGAACTGCGCAAGGCCGAGGAGCGGGCGCACGTGCTCGAGGGCCTGACCATCGCGCTCGATCATCTCGACGCGGTCATCTCCATTATCCGCCACTCCAAAGACACGGATGAGGCCCGGGAGAATCTGATGGCGGGCGTATTCCCAGCCAAGCTGACGACGGCCCAACTGGAGAAACTGGGATTGCCGACACACGGCGAGTCCATGTTCAGCCTGTCCGAGATTCAGGCCAAGGCCATCCTCGAGTTGCGCCTCAACCGGTTGACGGGACTCGAGCGTCAGAAGATCGAGGATGAGTTCAAGGCCATCATGGCCGAAATCGAGCGTCTCAATGAGATCCTGGCCAGCGAAGGGCTGCGGATGGAGATCATCAAGACTGAACTCATCGAAATGCGCGACAAGTACGGCGATGAGCGTCGTACGGAGATCGATTACACGGGTGGTGGAGACATTTTCATTGAGGACTTGATCGATGACGAGCAAGTCGTGGTCTCCGTCTCCCACCAGGGCTTGATCAAGCGCACCTCTGCCACCGAATATGCCGCGCAGGGCCGTGGCGGTGTGGGCAAGCGCGGCACATCGATGCGCGATGAGGATTTTGTCGAGCACCTGTTCGTTGGCTACAACCACGACTACCTGCTCTTCTTTACGGACCAGGGCAAATGCTACTGGCTCCGGATCTACGAAATTCCGGAGGGTACCCGCACCTCAAAAGGTCGCTCCATCCGGAACTGCATCCAGATCGGTCCTGAGGATCGCATCCGAGCCGTACTGCCGGTCTCGAAGGAGAATTTCCGGGACGAGGACTTCCTGGACAGCCACTTTGTCCTGATGGCCACGAAAAGCGGCCAGGTCAAGAAGACACAGCTCGAGGCATTCTCCCGCCCGCGTGTGGATGGCATCATTGCCATTTCGATCGATGAGGGCGATGAACTGATCGAAGCCCATCTGACGGATGGTTCGGCCAATGTCATCATGGCCTCCTCCTCGGGCGTTTGTATCCGGTTCAATGAGTCCGACGCGCGTCCGATGGGCCGCAACACACGCGGCGTGCGGGGTATCAAGCTGGAGAAAGGCGCCGAGGTCATCGGAATGATCGTGGTGGACGACGAAGCCCGGGATATCCTGACCATTTCAGCCAACGGGTACGGAAAGCGGACGGCGCTTGAAGAGTATCGCCTGCAGTCCCGCGGCGGTAAAGGGATCCGCGCGCAGAAGACCACCTCCAAGACAGGCCCGATCGTTGCCATCAAGGGCGTCCTGGAGCAGAACGACCTGATGATTTCAACCATCCACGGCATCATGATCCGGATGGACATCGGTAGTATTTCCCGCCTTGGTCGCAACACGCAGGGTGTTCGCGTCATCAAATTGCGCGACGGGGACTCCATTGCCGATGTCACCAAGATCATCGTGGAAGAGGACGAGCATCCCGGTGCCGCAGCCGGCGAAGATGGCAATGAAACCGGAGCGGCCTCTGAGCCACCAGGCCCAGCGGAGGACTGATGAACCGGGCGAAGCCCGGCGGATCCGGATCCATGATTGAACAAGGCCGTTGGGAGACACGTACGCCGTTACTTGGGCCCTGCCCTGTTGAACAAAACTGACACTATTCCAGGAAGAAAAACCACTACTCCCATGCTGAAACGAATTCCCGTTCTGGCGCTGTCCCTCTGGATGGCGACCATGCTGACCCAGACCACTTCTGCCCAAGACCTTTCAACGGCCGAGGAGGTGATCAAGGCCCATATCGAAGCCACAGGAGGTCAGTCTGCATGGCAAAGCGTGAAAGATATGTACTCCGAAATCGAGGTCGTGGCTGCGACACCGATGGGAGATTTGACCATTGAAATGAAGTCGTGGTCCATTTTTCCGGGGTATGGATATACCGAGATGGGGCTGCTGGATGGACCGGATGGAATTCCGGCTGAGGCGGTTTCCATGAAAGCGTATTACACACCGCTTGAGGGATGGATCGAGCAAGGTGGACAGCGTCAGGACATGAATGCGCTGCCGCCAGAGGCCAAGCAGCAATTCATGCGCGCCTCGGCCAAGACAGAGTTGTCACTGCTGGACGGTGAAACCGAGTTGACACTGAAGGAAAGCACGACCTTCAATGACCGCGACGTATACGTCGTGGGAGCCACCCAATTCGGAATGGATACAGAGATCTGGGTGGATCAGGAAACGCTGATGATTGTGGCCCAGAAGGCTGCTGGCTCGACGACAGAAATGGGTGGCTACCAGGAGATTGACGGTCTCCTGTTTTCCATGGGCCAGGTAGCAGAGACAGCACAGGGAAAACAGAGTGTCACCATCAGGAAGGTTGAGCTCAACTCCGGTCTGACGCCAAGCCAACTGGCCGCAAAGTCGGGTGCCCGCAAGCAGGCCGTACCCGAATAAGTGCGTGCATTTCTGCGACAGCGGAAACTACCAGACGATCAGACATGAAGCGGGGCGGCGATCACAGATCGCCGCCCCGCTTCCATTTTCAAGACCCCTGACGCCATCAGACAGAAGGGTCATACCCTGTTGCAGCGCCCCCTATGCTCACACATGGTGAGGCCCATGCTCGGACTCGATCTTGGTAATGATATCGCCAAGGACACCGATTCCCTTGTCAATCTCCTCGCGGGTAATGGTCAGCGGGGAGCGGAAGCGAATGGAGCGATCCCCGCATCCCAGGATGATCATACCCTCATCGTAGCATCGATCGAGGATCCGATCACGAAAGCCCTGGCACGGAACATCGACGGCGCAGAAAAGACCACGACCGCGAACGTTGGAAACCCACTGTGATCGCTCGGCCAGTTTATGCAGTTGCGCCAGCAGGTACTCTCCCATGACGGCGGCGTGCTCGACCAGATTGTCTTCCTCCATGATCTCGAGGATCCGGTCAAAACGCACCATATCAGTCAGGTTGCCTCCCCAGGTCGAATTGATCCGGCTTCCCATCTTGAAGACGTGACCCTCGACTTCATCGAGGCGACGGCCCGCCAGAATGCCACAAACCTGGGTCTTCTTGCCGAAGGAGAGGATATCCGGTTCGACGCCGATGGACTGATGGGCCCAGAATGCACCTGTCATGCCGACGCCTGTTTGTACCTCGTCAAACACCAGCAGCGCATCGTTTTCCAGACACAGATCCTTGACCGCCTGCAGGTACTCTTTCCTGAAGTGGTTGTCTCCCCCCTCTCCCTGAATCGGCTCAACGATGACGCACGCAATCTCGTCCGGCATCGAATGGAAGTACTGTTTGATCTGCTTCAATGACAGGTCCTCCCGCTTCAGAAGATCCTCCATATTCTCTTCCATCGGGAAGACAATCTTTGGATTGGACACACGTGGCCAATCAAACTTCGGGAAGTGCATCGTCTTGCGGGGATCGGCCGTGTTGGTCATGGTCAGCGTGTACCCGCTGCGACCATGAAACGCCTGATCATAATGAAGCGCTTTCATGCCCACCTCGTGGCGATATCCTTTCTGGAAGTTCTTGCGCACCTTCCAGTCAAAGGCCGTCTTCAGTGCGTTCTCCACAGCCAAAGCTCCGCCCGACACAAAAAAAGCATAGGGGAGATAGTCGGGTTTGGCTACCCGGCCGAAGGTATCCAGGAAGCGGGCCATGTGCACGGTCCGAACGTCGGAGTTGGTCACCTTGTTGATGGCCGAATCAAGCAGGCGAGCCTTGAAGTCTTCATCTTCGAGCATCTTGGGGTGGTTCATCCCCACAGCGTTGGAGGCATAGAATCCGAAAAAATCCATGTACGCTCGCTCGGACTGTTCGTCCACCAAATCCATTCCACCACTGGCTTGCGTATCCAATACCATGGGCATCATTCCCTCAGCATTGGTGTGCTCCATGAATATTCCTTCTACCTGATCAGGCGTAATATGCCTCCGATTGGCCATGCTCCGTACCATTTTAGGATGTTGACGTACCGTGTGAAGCGATTCCCCAGTGGACAACCAGCCATGCCTCGAAACCGCCAAAAGGGCTCGAAAACAACGCTCAGCCACGAAAAAGACCGCGCGGCAAGATAGGGCTTTCGACCGAAACTTCACCCTCCGGGTAGGGATTTCGGGGATCATTCAACAGCGGGACCGGTTTTTCCCGTCCACTCCTACCCTCGATACGATGGAAGCGAAACGCAAGCCCCTCCTGCCCGGTGACATCCAACTCAAGGCAGCTTCGCCAGCCCATGATGGCATGCTGGAGTTGCCGGTCGTGGAAGCACCCCCTGTAGTGAACGTCCGCGGACAGCGTCCCGACTGGCTCCGGGTAAAGCTCCCCTACGGCGAGACCTACAAGAAGCTTGTCGACACCATCGAAAGCAATGGCTTGCATACAGTATGCCAGAGTGCGCGATGCCCGAACATGGGTGAGTGCTGGACAGCGGGAACGGCCACCTTCATGATCTTGGGCAACGTATGCACGCGCTCGTGCGGGTTCTGCGCCGTCAAGACCGGACGACCCGATGAAGGTCTGGACTGGGATGAACCCAATCGGGTGGCTGATGCCGCCAAGACCATGGGTGTCAAGCATGCCGTCATCACGAGCGTGAACCGGGACGAACGCAAGGATGGGGGTGCCCCCATCTTTGCCAAGACCATTGAGCGGCTCAGAGAGGAAATCGAAGGGGTCACCGTAGAGGTTCTGATTCCAGACTTCCGTGGTCTCTGGGATGCGCTTCAGATCGTGATTGATTCCCGCCCAGAGGTCATGAACCACAACATGGAAACCGTGCCCCGCCTCTACAAGAGGGTTCGTCCCCAGGCCGTTTACCAGCGCTCCCTGGATGTCCTGCGCATATCGAAGGAGCAGGGCCTGCGAACAAAAAGCGGCATCATGGTGGGTCTCGGAGAGACGGATGACGAGGTGCTGGCGCTGATGGACGATTTCGTGGAGATCGGCCTGAACGTCATGACCATCGGGCAGTACCTGCAGCCAACGCGTATGCACCTCCCGGTCGAGAAATTCGTGCATCCCGACAAGTTCGCATGGTACAAAGAGGTTGGCGAGGCGAAGGGCATCGAGCACGTGGAGAGCGGACCGCTGGTACGCTCCTCCTATCATGCAGAACGCC
>Ga0075480_10000095_pt1 | contig 41308 bp, 35 predicted proteins | sample DEB08_DNA_7_FD_81590 | JGI IMG/M metagenome (GOLD analysis project Ga0075480, IMG submission 81590) | Aqueous microbial communities from the Delaware River and Bay under freshwater to marine salinity gradient to study organic matter... | ecosystem: Environmental > Aquatic > Marine > Coastal ... | reverse complement strand
GCTGACCTGTACCTCGACATCCTTGGGGAGGCCAAGCAGATCATGCGCCGCCGGCTGGACCCCATGGACCTTGAGTGGCTGCGCTCCCTGCACCTGACCCGCAAGGTAGTCAAGCGCCCCATCATGACGCTGCCCTACTCCGCCACGCTGCGGGGTATGGCCGACTCCATCGTGGCCGTGGTCGAGGAGGAGGGAGGCTTCGATGCCTTCACCAACATGGGCAAGGCGTCCTTCCACCTCGCCCGTCTGCTGCGCGAGCTGGTAGCCAAGCGGTGCCCCGCAGTCATGGCCGGCATGGAGTGGGTGCAGGAAGTGACGCGCATCCTGGCGAGCCAAGGCAAGGTGCTGGAGTGGCAAACCCCTACTGGGCTGGAGGTTAGGAACGACTACCGGAAACCTAAGTTCGTGAGGGTCAAGACCTATTGCGGACGCAGCTACCGGATCACTAAGCTGACCGAAGACACCGACCAACTCGACAAGGTCAAGTGTGTCTCGACAGCCATGCCTAACCTGACGCACTCATTCGATGCTGCCCTTGCCACCATGGCGGTGGTCCGTGCCGGCCAGCATGGCGTCGATAACTTCGCGCTGGTGCATGACTGCTTCGGCACGCACGCTGCCGACCTGCCCGCCCTACGGAACGCTCTCCTCTCATGTGCTGCCGAGCTGTTCGGCGGAGAGGAGAGTCCCCTTGAGGAACTTCACAAGTCCCTCGACATCGAAGTTCCCGCGCCACCCATGGTGCGTGACTTCAACCCGACGATGATCGCGGAGTCTCGATACTTCGCAACCTGATATGAAGCTGAAGAACATCACCACCCCTATTGGCATCGCCAAGTACCCGTCCCTCAACAACCCCGACACTCGCTTCGAGTCCCAGCAGGCGAAGGGCGGGGAGTACCATGTGGATCTCCGCATCCCTGAGAAGGACGCCCGCCCCCTCATCGAGGAGCTGACCGCTCTGCTGGACGAGTGGGTGAAGAAGGCCAACGCCGAGCGCAAGGCCGAGAAGAAGAAGCCCCTGGCTGCGTTCAGCCCGACGCCTTGGCAGGAGGAGTACGAGGACGGCGAGCCGTCTGGCTACTGGATCCTCAAGTGCAAGCGTGGCGCTGAGTGGAAGGACCGCAACGGCAATGTGCAGAAGAACAAGATCCAGTTCTTCGACGCCAGCGGTGCCGGCATCGGCAAGCTGGAAGAGGTGATCGGCGGCGGCAGCAAGCTGCGCGTGGCTATGACCTGCCGGGGCTGGATCGCCCCCATCGGTATCGGCATCGCACTCGACATCCGGGCTGTGCAGATCATCGAGCTGTCCTCCTTCGGCGGAGGTGACACTGACTTCGGCTTCGGCTCTGTTGACGGCGGCTTCGTCGCCACCGAGAAGGACCCGGAACCGTTCGACGACACCGCCGACGCTGACTTCTGATGGAAATTGAGCTGCGCCTCGACTTGGATCCGGTGCCGGCGTCTCGGCCTCGCTTCGTCAAGCGTGGGAACTGGACTCGTACCTACTACGCTGGGAGGTACAAGGACTTCCTACAGGAAGACGGGCCGGTGGCGCTCGATGCCGCTCTCCACGGGGAGCCGAGGCGCAGCTCTCTGCCTTTCACTGGTCCGGTTGCGGTGTTTGTGGAGTTCCACTGCCGCCGGCCCAAGTCCACCAAGCTCGATGCCCCGAAGCCTGACATCGACAACTACCTCAAGGCCGTGCTGGATCTGTGCCAGCCCACGGTCCTGAAGGACGACGCGCAGGTGCAGAAGGTGTACGCCTTCAAGCAGTGGGCAGAGGAGGAGCCTTGCATCAAGCTGACGATTCGAGCGTGTTCCTAAGACACGCACCCTGCCCGAGCTGCGGCAGCAAAGACAACCTCGCAGTTTATTCCGACCACTCCTTCTGCTTCGGCTGCGGCCACTACGAAGGAGAAGGCAAGCCCAAGACAGCCATGACAGCCAAGACCAACCTGCTCCAGTGTGAGTACCAGCCGCTGAACAAGCGGCACCTCAGTGAAGAGACATGCCGCAAGTGGGGCTACGGCACCGCTACCTTGAACGGTAGCCCGGTGCAGGTAGCGAACTTCCGGGACATGAACGGGACCGTGGTGGCGCAGAAGGTGCGCTTCCCCTCCAAGAGTTTCACCATCCTTGGGGACAGCCGCGCAGTGCCGCGCCTGCTGTACGGTGCCCACCTCTGGGCTCCGAACCAGAAGATGATCGTGGTGACCGAGGGCGAGCTGGATGCGCTGTCAGTCAGTCAGCTCCAGAGCCTGAAGTGGCCCGTGGTCAGTGTGCCTAACGGTGCCAGCGGTGCGGCCAAGGCCGTGGCAGAGAATGCGGAATACCTTGAGTCCTTCGAGAAGGTGGTGTTCCTGTTCGACATGGACGACCCGGGCCAGCAGGCAGCGCGTGACTGCGCCGAGCTGCTGTCCCCCGGCAAGGCCAGCCTCGCCTCGCTCCCGTTGAAGGATGCGAACGAGATGCTGGTGGCCGGCAGAGGCAGCGAGCTTATCGACGCGATCTGGAGGGCACGGCCCCACCGCCCTGACGGTCTGGTCTACGGGCAGGACTTGTGGGAGAAGCTCAACGAGAAGCAGGACCACAGCGGGCACCCCTACCCTTGGGAAGGGATGAACGAGAAGCTGCACGCTATCCACCCCCGCACCATGGTGGTGCTGACCAGTGGCACCGGCGTGGGCAAGTCCTCGATCTGCCGCGAGCTGGCCTACTACCTGATGATGGCCGGCGAGAAGGTGGGCTACATCGCACTGGAGGAGAGCGTGGATCGCAGCGCCCTCGGCCTGATCGGCGTCCACCTCAACAAGCCGGTCCACCTGCACCATGTCCGGGACACTGTGCCCGAGGAGGAGCTGAAGCAGGCGTTCGACGCCACGCTGGGCACGGGCAATGTGGTGTTCTATGACCACTTCGGCTCGATGGAGAATGACCGGCTCATCTCCAAGATCCGGCAGATGGCAGCGTGCGGAGTGACCACCGTGTTCCTCGACCACCTGTCTATCGTGGTGTCAGCACTGGAAGGTGGGGACGAGCGGCGCAGAATCGACAGTGCCTGCACCAAGCTGCGCCAGCTCGTCGAGGAGAAGGGCATCACTCTGTTCCTTGTCAGCCACCTGCGGCGTGGTGAGGGACGCGCACTGGAAGAGGGAGGACAGACCAGCCTCAACCTGCTGCGCGGTAGCTCCGCCATCGGCCAGCTTGCTGATGTGGTGGTGGGACTGGAGCGGGACCAGCAGGGAGACAACCCCAACCTGACCACGGTGCGCGTACTGAAGAACAGGTATTCCGGTGACACCGGGGTTGCTGCGTTCCTGAACTACAACAAGGACACTGGTCGGTTGCTGGAGTCCGACTTCGTCCCCGAGACTGAGGAGGAAACCATTGAGTTCTGAGCTGATCTTCGACATCGAGACGACCGGCATCGACGACTTCCTGACGCTGGACGGACTGACTGCCATCCACTGCATCGGTGTCTCTGACCCTGAGGGCAAGCAGCAGGTGCTGTATGGTCCGGGAGAGATCGAGCGTGGGCTGGAAGTCCTGTCTAGTGCGGATGTCCTGATCGGGCACAACATCCTGGGCTTCGACATCCCGGCCATCACCAAGCTGTACCCGGACTGGGAACACGGCGAGCTGTACGACACGCTGGTGCTGTCCCGTCTGGTTCACCCCGACCTGTCTAACGACGACTGGGCTAAGGGGGAGAGCGGCATCCCTAAGAACCTGCGGGGCCTGCACTCACTGGAGGCGTGGGGCTACAGGCTTGGGTGCCACAAGGGTGAGTACGGGAAGCAGAACAACTGGGACAAGTTCACCCCCGAGATGGGTGACTACTGCGTGCAGGATGTCGAGGTCACCCGCAAGCTGTACGAGTATTTGTCCCACCCGACTCGGTGCCCTGACGCGCGGGCGTCCGATGTCGAGCATGAGTTCGCTCAGGTGTTGCAGGACCAGATGCGTGCCGGCATCCCGTTCGACCACGACAGTGCGGTCGAGCTGTACGCCAAGCTGGTGAGCCGCAAGAGTTTATTGGAGGGTGAGCTGCGGGAGGCGTTCCCTCCCGTGGTGACTCCGATGAAGGCGGTGGAATACTATGTGGCCCCGGACGGCACGCGCTACCGCACCAAGTCCGAGGCTCCTAGTAAGGTGCGCTCGTCGCTGATCGTCGGGGCTCGCAAGAAGAAGGTGACTCCGTTCAACCCGGGCAGCCGGTCGATGATCGCGGCCAACTTGCAGGACAAGTACGGCTGGGACCCTAAGGAGTACACCGCCGATGGGCGTCCCAAGGTGGACGAGTCCACGCTGAAGGGACTGGACTACCCCGAGGTCGAGCTGCTGCGCGAGTACCTCATGCTGACCAAGAGGCTGGGCCAACTGGCGGAGGGGCGCGAGGCGTACCTGAAGCTGGAGAAGGGAGGCAGGCTGTACGGCAAGGTCAACCACTACGGCACGGTGACGGGGCGCTGCACCCACAGCCGGCCCAACCTGGGTCAGGTGCCCAGTGTCCGGGCTCCGTTCGGTAAGGAGTTCCGCTCCATGTTCCACGCGCCTCCGGGGTGGAAGATGGTGGGCTGTGACGCCAGCCAGCTTGAGCTGCGGTGCCTCGCCCACTACATGGACGACCCGGACTACACCCGGGAGCTGTTGTCGGGTGACATCCACACCCGCAACCAGCACGCCGCCGGCCTGCCGACCCGGGACCTCGCCAAGGTGTTCGCCTATGCCGTGTGCTACGGAGCGGGTGCCGGCAAGCTGGGCCAGATCGTAGGGAAGGGCAGCACCGAGGGAGCCCGCATGAAGAAGCGGTTCCTCCGCAATGTGCCCTCGCTTGGCCGGCTGATCGAGCGAGTGCAGAAGGCTTCGGATCGTGGCTACCTCATCGGCCTGCTGGGTCAGAGGCTGCCTGTGCGCTCTCCTCACAAGGCGCTGAACACGCTGCTGCAAGGAGCCGGCGCAAGCATCATGAAGGTGGCGACCATCAACATGGCGAAGCGCCTTGCCAAGCTGGGCGACGATGTGCAGCAGGTGGCGCATGTCCACGACGAGGTGCAGTTCCTTGTCAAGGAGGAGCATGCTGAGTGGGTGGCGGAGCAGTGCGTGCTTGCCATCCGGGACACAACGAAAGACCTGAACCTGCGCTGCCCGATGGACGGCGAGGCAAGGGTGGGCAACAACTGGAGTGAAACACACTGATGACTAGACGAGCATTCATCGACGCGGACATGCCCCTGTACTCCATCGCCTTCTCGGTCGAGGAGCCGGTGGACTGGGGGGACGATATGTGGACCCTGCACGCAGACCTTGGGCAGGCGCGTGACCTGTTCACCCTGTGGGTGGAGAAGGTCAAGGAGGACCTGAAGGCCAAGGAGATGGTCCTCTGCCTGTCCGACCGTGCCAACTGGAGGAAGGAGCTGGACCCCGAGTACAAGGCCAACCGCGCCAAGACTCGCAAGCCTGTGATCTTCCGCCCTCTGCGTGACTGGGTCATCACGCGCTACAAGGCGATGATCGTCCCGACCCTGGAGGCCGACGACCTGCTGGGTATCCACGCCACCAAGACCAGTGTCATGGTCAGCGGGGACAAGGACCTTCGCACTGTGCCGGGGTTGCACTACAACCCCGACCGTTCCGACGAAGGGGTGGTGCATGTCAGCCCGGAGGAGGCGCACTACAACCACATGGTGCAGACGCTGACCGGGGACACGGTGGATAACTACAAGGGCTGCCCGGGTGTCGGGAAGAAGACTGCCGAGAAGCTGCTCGACGGCGTGGCCCCCGAGGACTACTGGTCCACCGTGGTGGCGCGGTTCGAGAAGGCCGGCGAGACTGCCGAGTTCGCTCTGCTGCAAGCGCGGCTCGCCTTCATCCTGACCAAGCCCTACTACAAGCGGAAGGAGGTGGTCCTGTGGACGCCGTGAATCACCCCGCCCACTACCGGCAGGGAGACATCGAGGCCATCGACGCCATCCGAGCCTCGATGCCCCCGACTGAGTTCGAGGGGTATTGCAAGGGACAGGTATTGAAGTACCTGTGGCGTTACCGCTATAAGGGTAAACCCCTAGAAGACCTGAAGAAAGCCGAGTGGTATCTTCAACTCCTCATCCGAGTGCAGACAGATGACTGACTACGAGAAGCAACTTCCCCCTCTGGATGCCGCTGTGATCCAGGCTCTTGACGAACTGTTCCCGGTGCGCTACCCACCGCTCGACGCTCCCATTCGTGATATGTACTATGTCATGGGGCAGCGTTCCGTTGTGGAGTTTCTGATCGAGAAGCTGAAGCAGCAGGAAGAACGCGCCCTCGAAGGCGAATGAAAAAGGTCCTCATCAGTGCAGCAGTTATTCTCCCTCTGGCAGCGTCTTGTTCGCTGCTGGAGGATCTGTCCCAGGGCACGCTTAGTGATACCGAAGCTCAGGAGCTGCTGGTGTTCCAAGAGAACATCGCCGTCCTTGAGAAGCAGGTGGCAACGCTAGAGCAGCAGGCCCGGGACGCCGCCGCCGTCGCAGTCGAGGAAGCCAAGGACGGCAACCTCGCTGCGATGGGGGCGCAGGTCGAGTACATGCTCGACATCCAAGAGGCTCACGAAGCCACGGTTACGAAGTATGTGGCCGAGGTTGCGAAGGAGCGGAAGATGATGGACGAGGCGTTCAGCCGCGCTACCTCTGGCGTGCTGGGCGTCGTCGGTCCTTTCATCCCTGCGCCGGTGCAGCCCTTCATTCCCTTCCTCTCCTCCGTCGCCGTGCTGGCCTTCAGCACACGCGCCCGCAAGCACGCCGGCAAGGCGCTGCTGGCTGGAGCTAAGGGAAACCTAGGTGAGATGCTGGCTGCCCTGGCTAAAGGCGTAGGCTGGAAGCACTCCAATGAAACCCCTGCCGGCGTGCTGGCCGGTGCCATCTCTGTGGCAAAGCAGGGAGTGGCGAAAGGCACGGTCACCCAGGCAGAGCTGAACGCACTTATCGAAGCCCAGCAGAAACTGGAGACTGCCTGATGTGTATGTCCACGCCTAAGATCCCGCCGCCGCCGGCAGTCCCTCCCCCTCCCATCCCTCCGCCGCCGCCGGCACGGACTGCCCAGCGGATGAGTAACCCGATGGCGACGGGCATGACAGATGGGGGCATGCTGCGCCGCACTGGTAAGCGGGCGCTAACTATTCCCAAGTCCACCGGGGTCAACTACTGATGCACAAGACCGCTCGCGCTCTGTACTCCGCGCTGGAAGGGGATCGTCACATCTACCTCCAGCGTGGTAGGGACTGTGCCAAGCTCACGATCCCGACGCTGTTGCCGGAAGACGGCGCGAGTTCGGCCACCGTGTTCCGCACTCCCAACCAGAGCGTGGGTGCCCGGGGTGTTACCAACCTGAGCAGCGCCCTGATCCTTTCGCTGCTCCCCCCGAACCAAACCTTCTTCAGGCTGACCATCGACGAGGTTGCCCTGCAAGAACTGGCTGCTGTCCCCGAGGCCAAGGCCGAGCTGGACATGAGCCTTGCCTCCATCGAGCGTGCGGTGATGCGGGAGATCGAGGTCAACTCGTTCCGCGTCTCGCTGTCCGAGGCACTCAAGCAGCTCATCGTCACGGGCAACGCTCTGCTCCACATCCCCAAGTCTGGGGGCATGCGGGTGTTCAGGCTCGACCGCTATGTGGCCGAGCGTGACCCGATGGGGAACCTGAAGACCATCGTCATCAAGGAGGAGGTCGCGCCCTCCACCTTGGACCCGGCGATTCAGGAGCTGATCCAAGGGCACGCCACCTACGACAAGTCCCGCAACGCCGTGGACCTGTACACCTGCGCCAAGTGGCACAGCGGCAAGGTCTACATCCACCAAGAGGTGTGCGACACGGTCATCCCTGGCAGCGAGGGAGAGTACGACCAAGACCGCAGCCCGATGATGGCGCTGCGATTCGTGGCCGAGCAGGGCTCCGCGTATGGCAGGGGCTATGTCGAGGAGTATTACGGGGACCTCAACAGCCTCGAAGGACTGAGCCGCAGCCTCGTCGAAGGAACCGCCGCAGCCTCGAAGGTGCTGTTCCTGTGCAGCCCGAACGGGACCACCCGTGCCCGCGATGTCGCCAAGTCTCAGAACGGAGCGATCATCAGCGGCAACGCTCAAGACATGACGGTCTTGCAGATGCAGAAGTACAACGACTTCCGCGTCTGCCTTGAGACGATCAACATCATCTCGGAGCGCCTGAACTACGCCTTCCTGCTGACCGAGACTGCGATCCGAAAGGCCGAGCGCGTCACGGCAGAGGAGGTGCGCCTTGTGTCTGCCGCAGTTGAGCGCAGCCTTGGCGGGCTGTACTCAGTCCTTGCTCAGGAGTTCCAGCTCCCGCTGGTGCGGCGAGTGATGGACCGCATGACTAAGTCTGGGAAGCTGCCGCAGGTTCCCAAGAAGTACATCCAGCCCACCATCATCACCGGCGTGGATGCGCTGGGGCGTGGGCAGGATCTGCAACGGCTCGACACCTTTGTGTCTGGGCTTGCTCAGGTGCTAGGCCCCGATGCCCTGCGCCACATCAACATCTCCGAGTATCTTCGCCGGCGAGCTGCGGCTCTCTCCCTCGACACCACCGGACTAGTGAGGTCCGAGGAGGAGCTGGCTGCTGAAGCACAAGAGGCACAGCAGCAGGCAATGCTGGCGCAGACAGTCCCGGGCGTGGCGTCTCAAGTCGCAGGCGCAGCGGCCCAAAACCAACTACAACAGTAAGCCATGGTCGAGCGAATCGAGGTCGAGTCCTCCCTCTCCACTAACTCTGAGTCCACTGAAGACACCCCGATGGATCAGGTTGTTCAGCCTGATCGTCCTGACTGGCTACCTGAGAAGTTCGAGTCTGCGGAGGCAATGGCTGCTGCCTATGCGGAGCTGGAGAAGAAGATGGGCGGAGGCACGCCCGAACCTGAGGAGCCTGAGAAGTCCGAGGAGTCCGAGGAGCCCACCCTCACCTCGGACACGCTGGCGAAGTACAGCGAGAAGTATTTCACGGACGGGCTAGGTGAGCAGGACTACGCCGAGCTGGAGAAGATGGGCATCTCCCGCGAGCTGGTGGCTCAGTACGCCGCCGGCATGGAGGCCCTTCAGGATCGCCAGACCCAGTCCGCCTACCGCATCACTGGAGGGCAGGACAACTACGAAGCCATGGTTCAGTGGGCCGGCCAGAACATGACCGAAGCTCAGGTCATGGAGTTCAACCAGTCGGTGGCCGGCAGCGACCCCGCCAAGATCGAGATGGCCGTCAAGGGGCTCTACGCCCAATACCAGCAGTCCGAAGGCAAGGAGGCGAACCTTGTCCAGGGATCGACCAGCAGCTCTGGCGAGGGGGTGTTCCAGTCCACTGCCGAGCTGATGCGGGCCATGCAGGACTCTCGCTACGAGAAGGACGCCGCCTACCGCAACGAGATTATTCAGCGACTTGCAAGGTCTAGCGCCCTCTGATGTGCTAGGCTTTTTGTACGAACTTCTGCCGCTAGACCCAGGGCCGGTTACGACCGACAACCTTGACGCCGAAGGTAAGCAGTCCGACATCTTCCTTTTCCTCTGTCTCTCTAACCAAAAGTAGATAGCTATGGTTCTTAGCAGCATCTCTTTCGGCGGTCAGAATCAAGGTTCGGGTGCTTGGTCCGGGACCTTTGAAACTCAGAACGCCCTCTTCCTCAAGGTCTTCGGCGGCGAGGTGATGGCTGCTTTCGAGAAGTACACTGTGACTTCCGACAAGCACCGCATCCGCTCCATCTCCAGCGGCAAGTCTGCCCAGTTCCCCTTCACTGGCCGTACCACGGCTCGTCGATTCAAGCCGGGTTCTGACATCCTTGTCGATGACGCCCAGTCCATCGGCGCTGGTGCGGGTCAGGCGCTCGTCACTCCTAAGCTCCTCGGCCAGATCAAGGCGTCCGAGAAGGTCATCAACATTGACGACCTGCTCATTGCGACTTGCTTCATCGACGAGCTGGATCAGGCCAAGTCGCACTATGACTACCGGGGTCCCTTCAGCCGCGAGCTGGGGCGGGCGCTGGCGTTCGAGTTCGACACCAATGTCCTGAAGACGGCGCTCAAGTCTGCCGCTGATTCGACCGCCCTTACCGACCCGTTCGCTACCTCGCAGCACATCACCAACGCTGCGGCGGGGGCCACCATCACCTCGGCTGAACTTCTGGACGCTATCTACACTGCGGCCAAGGGGTTCGACGAAAAGTATGTGCCTGAGGATGGTCGCTTTGTGTTTGTCCGTCCGCAGGAGTATTACGCTCTCGTCAAGGACACCCAGAGCGGTAACGGCACCGCGCTTCTCCACCGGGACTACGCCGGCGGCGAAAGCAACGGCTCGTTCACCGAAGGCTTCGTGCTGAAGGCGGCGGGCATGACCGTGGTCAAGACTCCGCACCTTCCCGGGACCGACACCCGTTACGACACGGACGGCGCTGGCGGTGGTACGACCTACCTCGATGCCAACCCTGGCGAGAACAACGACTATCAGGACAACTACGCCAATGTCGCTGCTCTCTGCATGCACCCCGAGGCCGTGGGCACGGTCAAGCTCAAGGACCTGACCATGGAGTCCGAGTACCAGATCCGTCACCAGGGTGACCTGATGGTCGCCAAGATGGCGTGCGGTACTGGCGCTCTCCGCCCTGAGTGCGTGGCTCGCATCGACCTCTGATCGTCGCTACCTAGGCTTCTGGGGGGAGGGCATTCACTTGCTCTCCCCCCTTCTTCACTTCCCATCATGCAAGCCACCAGCTACCTCCAAGCCGTCAACCAGATGCTGTCGATGATCGGGTCGAGCCCGGTCAGTAGCCTCACTGGGTCCACCTCCGCCGACGCTGCTGTCGCACAGGACATCCTGAGCGAAGTGTCCCGGGAGATTCAGTCTGCCGGCTGGCACTTCAATACGGAGTACGAGGTCGAGCTGACTCCTGACGCCACCACCAGCTACATCGAGCTGTCGCCCTCGATCCTGCGGGTGGATGTCGAGCCTGAGCATGCAGGTGAGCTGGACTGCGTGCAGCGTGGCCTGAAGCTGTACGACCGCAAGGGCCACACCTTCAACTTCTCCGAGTCCGTCAAGGCCACCGTGGTGTACGCGCTGGACTGGGACTCGCTGCCCCAGCCGGCAAGGCACTACATCGCCACGCGAGCTGGCCGGGTGTTCTGCGACCGGATGATCGGGGAGGGGGACCAGCACTCCTTCAACATGCTGCAAGAGGTGCAGGCTCTGGCATCGCTGCGGAACTTCGAGGCGCAGACTGGGGACCACTCCATCTTCGACGCCTACGACACCTTCCGCATCGTCAACCGGATGGGTTCCCCTAACAACTACTGATGCTTGTCTCCCACTCCGTGCCGGCAATGACCGGCGGCATCTCGCAGCAGCCGGCAACTCTGCGGTTCCCGGACCAAGCGGAGGACATCAAGAACGGGTGGCCGTCCCTTACCAAGGGGATGCAGAAGCGCCCGCCCTCGGACCTGTACGGCCAGCTCTTGGGTCCTGACTGGGACATCAACACCGACGACCCTGCCTTCCACTTCGTGGACCGGGACTCGACGGAACGGTATCTGGTTTCGGTGTGCGAGAACGACGGGGACGATGAGCGGCTGCGCGTTCACAACCTGCTGACCGTAGCCGGCGGCAACATCTCCAAGGCCAATGTGCGGTTCAGCCGTTCGGCCTACAACTACCTCGACGCCACCAGCTCTGATGCCTACAGGTTCCAGACCATCGGGGATGTGACCTTCGTGGTGAACCGCGAGAAGACTGTCGCCATGTCGTCTCGCGTTGAGCCTACGCGGACTCCGCAGGCCATGCTGTTCGTTCGGGCCACGCTCTCCTCCTCTTCCCATGAGGATGTGATCGTGACTTTCAACGGCGCGAGTACCGGGCCTATTCACGATCCTGACGCTTCAACTACTGCGCTTGCCGCCAACATCTACGCCGCGCTGACTGGAGGAGATGTCAACGAAGGTAGTTGGACGATTGACCACCACGCCAACAAGTTCCTGCAAACCGGACACCAGCTGACAGTCGGCAAGGCGATTAGGTTTAGCCTTGTTTCTGGAAGTGCATGGTTCCAGTGGACTTATTTCGAACAACAAGAATACGCGAATGGAGCCGTCGATACGCACAAAGTCATTGCAACTGGAAATGTAGCCAAGACTTTTTATGTCGTAGCCACCGGCAGCAACTGGGTCAAAGTTGCAACCGAGCCGGGAGGCGAGGCGATCAACCTGAGGGATGTCGCTACCACTAGCACCTTCGGCGTGTCTGTACTGGGCACGAACACCCCTCCCACTGGCTTTGAAGACCTGAACATTGCGACGATGCCGTTGGTGTCGGAGCAGAGTCATGAAGACTCCTACGGCAACATCCTGATTCTTAGCCATAAGGACGGCGAAGACTTCGATCTGGCTGTCAGGGACGCGGCGGGCGACACTCTTGTCTCGGTGTATAAGGACACCACGCCGTCCTTCACTGAGCTGCCTGACACCTGCATGCACGGGTTCAGGCTGCGCGTGGTCAACGACCCCGGCACTGGGCTGGACGATTACCTTGTCGAGTTCGTGGGCGACAACGGCCCCGGTGAGATATCAAAAGGCTACTGGAAAGAGATCGCAGAGCCCGACGAGAAGACTGAGTTCGATCCTCGGACGATGCCGCACCTGCTGGTGAGAGGCGCGGACGGCGTGTTCACTTTCATTGAAGCAGGTGACACTGAGTTCCCCATCGAGTCGATTGAAGGGGCCAACCCCAACGAGCTGGTGATCTCCACCGGAGTGGTCAACCACCCGCTGGGCCTCACAGGCAACAACGCCGTACTCCTCGCTGATGGAGATGAGGTCGTAGTTCGCGGCACTGAGCGGCTAGAGGTCACTGGATCTAGCGGGACGGTGCTGGTCCCTGAAGACAAGACCTATTGGGTGCAGGTCCTGTCCACTGATTCCAACACTCAGACGATCAAGCTGTACAGCGACCCTGGTCTGGGCGGCGGCAAGATCGTAGACATCAGTGATCTGGGCAGCGGAGCCTACGGTGCGCTCTACCGGGAGAATGTCACCGGGTACAACTGGGGTGTCCGCCCTGCGGGGGATGCGATTACAAACCCGGAGCCCTCGTTCGTGGGCACTCAGATCCGAGATGTGTCGTATTACAAGAACCGGCTGGTGTTCCTCGCCGGCGAGAATGTGATCTGCTCTGAGGCGGGCGCGTTCTTCGGCTTCTGGAGAACCACGGTTGCCACGCTGCTGGACTCCGATCCCATTGACATCGCCAGTGCGGTGTCTCAGATCGCTTCGTTGCAGTCGGCGGTGCCTTACGGTAACCAACTCTGGATCACCGGCAGGCGCATGCAGCTCGCGCTGGGGCCGGCTCAAGGGCAGGCGCTGTCTCCTCGAACGGCGGACCTTCAGGTGGTGTCGAACTACGAGGTGGAGACTGGCCGCAAGCCCATCATCATGGGCACCTCGCTGTACGCTCCCTTCCGCAGGGGCGAGTACATCGGACTGTACGACTTCCACTACGACCCGCAGATCGAGGGGAGGTTCGAGGGCAACGACGCTACCGAGCATGTCCCCCACCTGATCGAAGGGGACATCCGGGGCATGGCTGCTCTTGAGCGCGAAGGCGTGCTGGCTGTGATCCCTAAGGATGCCGGCAACCTGTGGGTGTACAAGACCTTCCGCTACAACGGCAACCCGGTGCAGCAGGCGTGGGCTCACTACACCTTCTACAACGCAGACATCCGAGCGGCGTACTTCTACGACAACCAGATGTATATGGTGGTGGGGCGCGTGACCCACGGCTCGACTACTTGGTGGATCGACAAGATCGACTTCAAGCCTGACGCTGTGGACTCCGGTAGCCAGTACCTGAACTACATCGACCGCAAGTATTCGTACACCTCGACGGTCGATGAGGTGTCTGCCGATGGGTCCAGCACCGTGCTGGGTAGCATCGGAACGCTGCCTGACATGGAGGCCAACGCTCCCATGGAGGTCATCGGAACGGACGGAGTCAGGCACACCGTGACTGCGGTGACCGCTGACACCATCACCATTCGTGGCGCTCACGGCGGCAAGACCTTCTGGATCGGTGAGCGGTACGCCCTTGAGTACGACTTCGGCACGATCTATGTGCGGGAGCGGAGGACCCCCACCGGGCAAGCCAATATCGCCATCACTTCTGGGCGCACTCACCTCCGCAGGGGCCGCATCAAGTACGGAGACTCCAGCTACTTCAGGGTCGAGGTCACTGACCGCAACGGCCAGATGTTCTCGTACCCCTTCACTGGCCGGCAGCTTGGCGACAGTTTGCTCAAGGTTGGCGGGAGGCCCGAGTCCACGGGGACCTTCGACTTCCCCATCAACGGTAAGAACGACGAGATGACGATCAAGCTGGTCAATGATTCTCCGTTCGCCTCGAACCTTACCGGGGCAGACTTCGACTCCAACTTCGTCCTGCGAGGCCGGCGCGTCTGATGGTTGAGGTTGGCCTGAGGATGGCAGATCGGAACACCGATCCCGAGTACATCGGGATGCGGCTCCGGGATGCAGACCTCATGGAGATGCAGGCAGTGCAGGGCACACACGCAGACCCTGTTGCGGCTCTGCGGTACGGCATCGAGATTAGCTACTTCCCGTTCGTGGCTACTATTGACGGGGCTCCTGCCTGTGTATTCGGCGCGGTGCCCGAGCCTCACGATCCTAGGTTTGGATGTGTATGGCTGATGGGCACTGACGCAATAACCAAGCACCCGAAGACATTCCTGCGCCACTCGAAAGAGTATCTTGAGAAGGTGGCTGAACCCTTTTCGCTGCTATGGAACTGCGTGGACAAGCGCAACGATGTCCATATCCGATGGCTGAAGTGGATGGGTTTCACTTTTGTAAGAGAGATCCCGAGCATGGGCGAGCAGCGCCTGCCCTTCCTTGAGTTTGCGAAGGTGAAAGATGTGTGATCCTGTAACCGCCGCAGTCGTCATGGCGGGGGCCTCCTACGCCTCGGACGCCCAGACCAACAGAATGATCCGTGCCCAAAATGCGGCGCAGGATCAGCGGTTTGCTGCTGGAACTCAGCAGGCCCGTGAGCAGTTCCAGAGCCTAGCCGGCCAACGCTCGAACCAGCTCATGCAGATCAGTGAGGCTTCCGGCCAGAAGCGTGTGGAGCTAGAGCAGCAGGCGCGTCAGGCAGCCTCGATGGTCACCACCCGCCGAGACTCGGTGGTGGGGGCTTCCGTCGATGCCGAGCTACAGGCAGTGCATGCCGCCAGGGGCCGAGCGGACGCCGCAGAGAAGCGCAACCTGCTGATGCAGGAGCTGAACTACTACCAAGGCACCGCGCTGGATAGCGCAGAAACCGCAGCCACGATCCTTGGAATGTGGAAGCCTGACATGCCCACCATCAGTGGGGGCCAGATGCTTATCAACGCGGCTGTGCAAGGCGTATCTGCCTACGCCATGGCTGGTGGATTCCAGGCCGGCGCAGGGGCCGCTGGCGCTGGTGGTAGCGGTGCCACAGCAGGGGTTACTTGATGGTTGACTTCAATCCTTACATCCAGATCCAGCCGGTTCAGCAGGTCCGCCGGCCTCAGACCCTTGCTGGCGTTCAGGCCACCGGGCAGGTCGTAGCGCAGCCGTTCGAGCTGGGCAAAGCCTTGGGCCACCTTGCCTCGTCCCTTGCCGGCGTCTCCAAGCAGAAGGTCGCAGAGGAGGAGCAGGAGCGTAAGCGGGCCGAGCGGGACCAGCAGATCGCAACGGTGCAGGCAGATGCCGAGCGCCTGACCGAGAAGCAGCTGGGAGAGATCGTCCACAATCGCGTCAAGAACGGGGAGCTACCTGCCGGCTACGACCCGTTCATGATGGACCTCCTTGAGAGGCAAGCAGGACGGCGTGCATTCCGTGCGTTCCGTTCCAAGGCTGACGAAGCTCTCAAGTCCTTCAACGACCCTGACTTCGCCGGCGACCCGCAAGAGGTCTTTGCCCAGATTCAGGCTGATGTGCTGGCCGAGTACGGGGCAGCGGATCAAGGAGCCAAGTTCCTCGGTGAGTTTGTCACCCTGCGTGGCGAGCTGCGGGATGCGTGGACTACCAACGCTGTCAACAGCCGCAGCAACGCACGGCAGTCGCAGGCCATTGACGGCTTTGCGGACGATGTGTCGGTGGCCCTGCAAGAGTTTGGCAACGATGCCGGCTCACTGAACAACGCCCTCGCCAACCTGATGCAGGAGGCTGCGGGGTCCAGCGTGTTCGTGGGCTACCCCAAGGGCAAGCTGTCCCAGATCATCGCTGCTACGGTGCAGGCTGAAGCGGAACGGCTCATCAAGCTGGAAGACTTTGAAGAGGCCCGCACCCTTCTGGACAACTTCCGCACGCTCAACCCGCGATCCCGCCGGCTGAACGGTACGCCGGGAGACGATGAGTCCACTGACATCCGTCAGCCCAACTCGTTCGCCTATGACCACGGTGCGCTGATCGCCACCATCGAAGCCTCCCTTGAGGACAAAGAGGCTCAGGTCGAAAGGCGAGACGGGCTGAAAAACGCAGCGAACGCCGGCACCACCGCCAACCAAGTGGCAGCGGTCATCCGCACCTCCCCTGAGTTCTATGCGTGGCTTGACGGGCTTCCGGTTGAGATGACCGACGCAGAGGTCCGTACCGCTACCAGGGAGTGGCTGACGGAGACGGGCTTCAATCTGGACGGACTTGCCAGCTTTCAGGACAGCATCAACGACAAGGTCAAAGCCTTGGTGCTTGGAGATGTCCAGGGGATTCAAGTCCGCAACATGATCCAAGCTGAACGCATTCAAGCGTTCCGCTCTGGTGGCGAGTTTGAAGGCATCATGGCAATGCCGCTCGACTACTCGGTGGCGGCGGCGGAAACAGCTATGCGCCGAGAGGCCCGAGCAGCCGGTATTGGCGAGCCGGGAGTGCAGAGCCTGATCGAGCTGGTAAGGAACGACCGCGACCGCCGGCGTGGTGAGGTTGTCTCGCCTACCTCTGAGGTGCTGAACCAGAAGAAAGCATCGACGATGCTTGTCGAGTTCCGCAACGACACCCAGAACATGACGCCAGAGGAACTCCGCCGAGCAGCAGCGGAGAGAGTAGGCGAGTTCCTAGAGCTGGGCGACCGCTTTGCAGTGCAGTTCTTGGATGCTGTGAATGAGGAGGAGGGTCGCCGCAGAGATATTGGCGAGCGCCGTCTCCGTGAGAAAGCCTACCCCATAAAGGAGAAGGGCGACCTCGCCGCAGTCCTTGTAACGAACGAGCTACAGGTGCTGCTTGAGGCTGCCGGCCTAGATGCGAAGGAGGTTTCCGATCAAGCGAACCGAGAGATCACCCTGTATCAGACTCGCTTTGTGCAGGAGCTTGAGGACGCCATCAGGGATGTAGCGTACAACGCGCCCGACCAAGAGGTGGAGCAGCGGATGGCGGATGTGATGCGGAGCTACGGCGAACGCGCAAAAACCGAAGCCGCTGAGTTTGTCAAGGGACTTATGCGCGGCAGGGCTAAGATCACCACTGGGCGCACGACAGATAAAGGTGGGCAACAGACTGTCCCTATTAGGTCTACCTTTGGCGGCCTCTTTGGGGCAGACAACGACGACATCAACGACTACCTCTCGCCTCTTCAGACGGCGGCTCCAGACCGCACTGCTCCCGTTGCGTGGCAGGAAGTGTGGAAGAAGGACAAGGTGTATGAATACGGGCTAGAAGTTGACTCCGCCAAGCAGGTAGTCCGTAAAGCGTTGTCGGGTGATTACTCGCTTACCCTTAGCGGCGGGAAGTTTGTCAAAGGCGACAACTCTTGGTTCACGGACGACCTAGATGTTGACGAGGCGACTAACGCAGCGGCGATGACGCACATCGACGACATCCTCAACATCTACAGCCCGATCAACGGCGGGAGCGGGCGCAATATCCACCGTGGCTTTGGAGCCCAGCGCCTAGACAAGTTCGGGGTAGAGATAAACCCCGCACTGTTGAACCCCGAGAGGGTACCGGTGCTGTCTGCTGCTGCTCTAGCAGATCCCGAAGCCCAGAGAGTGATCGAAGAGTACAACGCTGCCTTGACCGACAACCGCATCACTGATGCGGAGGGCATCATCAAGGGGTGGCTTGCCGGCGATAGTATTAGCGCCGAAGAGTACAATCTGCTCCTGCCGCAGTATCAACAGAACCCTGGGCCTATCTGGGCGCGTCAAGAACAGTTCTACCGCGCTTGGGAGTCCACCCAAAACAACTGATGAACGAGTTCGACTACAGTCAGTACCTCCCCGATGAGATGTCCCTGGACTCTCAGTTCGAGGTAGACGCTACCGGGGGCTCTGACCTGTTCGGGTACACGCAGGAGACTGACCCGTACAACTCAGGGTTCTTCGGCACCGCCCTCGACACTGTGGAGGGCTTTGGCCTAGGCATTGCCGGCGCAGTCGAAGGCGTGCTGGAGATCGGCAACCTGATCCCAGGGGTGGACTACGACATCCCGGACAACTTCGGGCTGGGCAACGCCGAGACTGGTATGGGCCAGTTCGTGCAGGGCATGACTTCTTTCATGCTGCCGTTCCTGGGAACTGGAGGGCTGGCTACGGTGGCTCAAGCCGGCAAGCTGACCCGCGTGGCTTCGCTGCTGAACAAGGGCAAGGGAGGCACCTACGCGCTGGGCAAGTGGATGTCTCAGCGGAGCGGGCTGACCAAAAGCACCGAGGCTTGGCGTCAGGGCCTACTGGTCAAGAAGCTGGGTGCGCTCGAAGAGGGCAAGACCCTGACTGCTGCGATGTACTCAGGCCGTGCAGCCATCGCGGGGCGTACCCCCGATGTCGTGGCCGGCATGCTTGGCGGAGCCATCGTGGATGGTCTGGTCCTAGATCCCTATGACCAGCGAGTCTCCAACGCTTTCAACGACTGGGGTGTGGGCAACGCCTTCACCGAGTATCTGGCAGCGGATGAGAAGGACTCTCAAGCCGAGGCGCGGTTCAAAGCAGTGCTGGAAGGAGCGGCGCTTGGTACGGCGTTCGACTCTGTCTTCGCCGGGGTTTCCGCACTGCGGAAGTTTGCTACCACCCTCCGGGCTACAGGCAGTGGCGAGGCGGCGCTCAAAGCCTCCCGCAAAGAGCTGCACGAAGCTGAGATCACTCACTTTGTGGAGGCGAACAAGGAGTTCGTGCCGGGGCTGGACCGCGAAACGGCCATCCACATCAAGATGACCGGACTGCCGATGAACCCGGGCGACATTGCTTGGGGACAGTCGGCCATGGACTTGGAGAACCAGTTCTTCCAACTCTCAGAAGCGGATCTGCCCGAAGCGTTGAAGGGCCGCATCCCTGCCCGAGAGCTGGCGGCACTGAACCAGAAGTCGGTGCAGGAGGTTGAGCGTCTGTTCCAGACCAACCTCGACGGAGCCATCGACGACGACATGATGATCGCGCTGGCGAAGGCCGGCAGGACCGTGGCCGGCGAGTTCCGGCGCATGAGTAACGACATCCTGCCGAAGCTGTTCCCGCAGATGGAGGGAACCACGCGAGACGATGGCCCGCTGTGGGTTGCAGCTAACTCCATCCTGTCGGCCAACAACAGCGTGGTCGATCACACCGGCGGAGCCATGGTCAGCATTGCTGCTTGGCGGGCCGCTGGCCGTCCTACGGATCGTGACAGCATTCGCCGGGTCGTCACCTCTGCGCTCAAGACGGGCCGGTCCCTCAACGAAAAGGGCAAAGCCGTCAAAGGCTTCAAGTTTGAGAGAGCGAAAGTAGACAAGCTGGTGGAGATGCTGTCGCGTGCTGACGGCATCACCACCCATGAGCTGATGCTGCATGTCTCTGATCCTCTTCAGAAGACTGGGCAGTTTGCTGGCGGCTATCTCGACAACACCGGGGTCCCGCTGGACACCCACATGGGGGCGCTGATTGACCCTGAGGTCTACCCCGACTTCAGCGGCTTCTACAAGAAGATGGGAAGCGCAGGCTCTACCGCCTACCGCGCCAAGATTCGTGATCTAAGCATTCGACTTGGGTGGGACGAAGGCGGCAGTGAGCTGCTTGAATCTATCTGGGCTTCGGTCACTGCTGTCAAAGGACTGTACGGCTACTATCGCGGCAACAAGATAGATGTGAAAGCCAACATGCGGGGCGAGCTGATTAGCCGTCTCTGGGATCACACCGATACTTTCCAGCAGCTTGCGGAAGACAAAGCCTTCCTCCAGACGCTCGAAAACATGGGCATGGATCCGAAGATTGTCAATGACCTCCGCACCACCTCCGGTGACTTTGCGGTGCGCGAAGTCCCGGAAGACTTGAAAGGCGTTCTGGACTTTGACGATGAGGCCATGGACAAGGCCATCGACCGCATTGCCCAGACCACCCAGTTTGGCGTCACCAGCGGTACTCCTCTGAGGGCTGTGCGTCTACTGAAGCAGAGGTACGAGACGCTAAAGACCGACCTGATGATGAAGGGCTACGATCCTGGGCTGCTGTACCGGATCGGAGCTAAGGTCGAAGACTTCTACATCGACTCGCTGGGCAAGAAGCGGGAGGTCAACGCGGGGCGGAAGGGCGTAGACACTTACGAGTACCGCGCCCTCGATAACGAAGGCCGACCCGCTCCCGGAAGCGACAAGGGACTCGGAGGATTCCCTGACACCTACCGCACTGAGGTTGACCACAAGCTGCCGACTAGGCGTTATGTGCGTGACAGCCTGCCCACCGAGCTGCAAGAGCGCGTCGGCACAAGGGTCAAAAACGGCACGCGAGTTAGCGTCCCCTACGACACCTCGCCCGCCCAGCAGATCGTGGTCAACGGTGAAGTGGTGTCGGCAGACCGCGCCGTCACGCTTCGCAATGTGGACTTCGAGGTGGACTTCTCGGAAGGCGTGGGCTCACAGCACCGTCTGACCGGGGACATGGCTAACCCTCCCCGAGGCAAGCACGCCGTGGAAGGGGTGCCGATCCGGTGGAACCCCGACTACGGGTATATGTTCGCCGGCGAAGGTGGCACTGGCCGTCCGATTCGTCGCGCAGACGAGATCACTATCGTGGATGATGTCATCTACGCTAGAGGCAATGTCACTTATTGGACACAGCGCGGAGCTGAGGCTCAAGGCATTCCGACTACGCGCCAGAGAACTGAGACTGCAACCACTCGATATGAACAACGACAAGTCGCAAGCGGACGGGCGCGAACTTTTCAAGAAGGCCGCAGCAACTACCTTGTTGCTACTGGACGCACTGGAGGCGGAAAGACCTTCTACGAAGGCATCCAAGATGTCCGCGACAACTCCAAGTTCGGGGCAGCCGTCGAAGTCAAAGACATCGACTTCTACGAAGACACCTACAAGCGAAACCTGACGCTGATGGACCCGTCTGGCGAGGCGGGTGTGGTTGTCACCAAAGACGGTGACATGGTCAGCGTGTTCAAGAAGCCGGGGTCGAAGGCAGACATCAACGATCTGCTGGCCGTGGCCTCGAAGAACGCACGGACCTGCGACTGCTTTGACATCGGGGGCAAGCTGCCGGATCTGTACTCAGACCACGGCTGGGTTCCTGTGTCTCGGACTCCGTTCAACCGTGAGTTCGCGCCTGAGGGTTGGGACTTCGACCTGCTTGGCGAACCGGACATCGTCTTCATGGTGCGGGACACGGACGGGATCACCAAGGGCATCCCGCTTGACCCGGACAACGGCGGCTATGCGGCTATCCGGGATCAGGTTCCGCTGTTTGACGACTACGGCAAAGCTGCCGATGTCCAGAAGCGGGCGCATGACCTGCTCAAGCGCAAGCAGGGAGCGGCGCAGCCCCAGCGTTACCTCTTCCAAGACGAGAACTACATTCGCGGCGTTACCGAAGTGGACGAGGGTGGGCGCGTGTTCGCTCGCCTGTTCGAGGGCGGCAACCTCGACACGATCTACCACGAATCGGCACACGGCTGGCGACTGATGCACGGCTCTCGGACGGTGCCCGAGGCAGATCGAGTGGCGCGTGGCGGAGCCTACGACTTCGAGCTGGATGTCCTTGAGGCCAAGCTGGGCGTCGTGAACGGCGAGTGGACCGTCGAGGCTGAAGAACAGTTTGCCCGCTGGTACGAGGCGTACATCTACAACGGTGAGGTATCCCGCGCCCCCGGCACCACGGATAGGGAGTTCGACATCCTGACCGTGGCAATGGAGCGGGTGACGCAGGGAGTCAGGGAGGCTTTCGAGGCCGCTGACAAGACAATGCCTGACAAGATCCCGGACGAAGTCCGCACGATCTTTGACCACCTTGTGCAGCGCGGCAACCGCATCGAGGATGTGTACAACAACCTCGGTGACGAAGCGCGAGCCATCTATGAGCGCCTCACCATTGGAGGCGTCCGTAGCGGGCCTTCCCAGCTTGAGAAGAAGGTGTCGGAGTACGAAGGCAAGCTCGACTCTATCTACGGCAAAGACTGGAGGAACGACCCGAGCGTGCTTCGGACGGGGCACAAGGCTCACCTGTCTAAGCTCCGCAACGCCGTCGAGCGCCGCCGGCTAGAGGGTGAGAAGATCGCCGCTGCTTCTTCCGCCCGTTCGTCTGCACGCGCCGCCATCAAGAAAAAGATGAGCGAGACGCTGGATGAGCTGGACGCCAAGTACCCCGAGGGCTGGAGCGAAGAGACGCTGGAGGCTCAAGAGCGGGCTCGCCTCACCAAGCTCAAGTCTCGGCAGACCGAGATGGAGGGCGACATCGGGTTTGCCTCCGAGGTCATGGAAGGCGTCCCCGGTGCGGAGCGTGGGCAGCGCCCCATCAACATCCGCCGCTCCATCCGCAACACCGAGGATGTCTCCAGTGGCGACGATGCCCGCGACCTGCTGGAGATGATGGTGGCGGAGCAGGAGGACAACCTGCTGAACGCCAAGCTGCTCGACAAGCAGATGATTGAGGAGCAGGCATTCAAGGAGTACCAGAACCTTGTGGCTGCTTCGGGGCGCGGTAACGGCCAGCTCAAGCTGGAGCAGGTGAGCAAGCTGGGGCTGGGCTTTGTGGCTAAGGCCCGTGCCATCCGCCAGTTCGCTGCCGACACGATGGAGAGCGCCCGGGAGTCTTACGCCCGCCTCGAAGCCTCGCGCAAGAACGGGGCCGAGGACATGGTCGCAAAGGCGGACTACCTGTGGTATCTCGGCCTGATGAGCCCGCTCATGGAGCAGCTCAACCACATCTCGTTCCTCAAGGGCTTCGGACTGGCTGACCAGCTCAACATTCCGATGGGCCGGCTGGGCAACCGGGCGGTCAACGAAGATGACGCGATCCGCATGCTTCAGGCTACGGACGCGGCACTCAAGGCCGGCAAGACTGGAGAGGGCGTGGACGACTACATCGCCCGCACCTCGGCGGCTATGCGCGAAGGCGAGATGGCCTTCATCAGCACTGCGGTGGACTACCAGGGCACCCGGCTCGATGTGATGCTGGAGGTCTTCTACAACTCGATCCTCTCCGGGCCGCGCACCCAGTCCGTCAACGCAATGTCCAATGTCCTGTACGGGACTATGGTTCACTTTGAGCGCCGCTTTGGGCGTGCCGTCCTTGGCAAGCTGCTCAAGCAGCCCGAGGTGGCGAAGGGCCTGTCTGCTGTCGTGACCTACCGGGAGATGCTGAAGGGCTCTTTCAAAGCCGCCAAGGTGGCGATGAAGGAAGGTTCGAGCCAGCTCGATCCCGCCGGCGCTCGCGCCAAGTTCGACATGCAGCGCGGGGTGTTTACCGGCGCGGCTAAGAAGGGGACCTACGCGGAGCGGCTGGGGCTTGAATCCATGCCGACGCCGCTGAAGGCCACGCTGAACGGGCTGCTGAACTTCGTCTCCGTGGGCGGATACCCCACCAAGCTGCTGGGCTCTGTGGACGAGTTCTTCAAGCAGATGCACTACCGCATGGTGGTGACGGATGAGCTGACCCAGAAGGCCATCAAAGAGATGGGCGAAGACCCTGCGGCGGCTGCCAAGTATGTGCGCGATCAGTACGACCTGATGGCCCGTGACGGCAACCTGTTCAACGAGAACAACCTCAAGGTTCAGGCGCTCAAGGAAGCGTACTCCAAGGGACTCAACAAGTCGGAGGCCCGCCGCTATGTGCAGGAGTACATGAAGAAGAACTGGACTTCCGAGAAGGGAGCCATTGCCGAGCGGGCGCTACAGTTCGCTCGCAAGTCCACCTTCACTGAGGAGCTGGGCGAGGGCGGCACCAACCCGCTGTCGCGCAATGTCATCCAGCCTCTGGGTAAGGCGATCCAGAACATGACCGGGACGGTGCCGTGGCTGAAGCCGATCATCCCGTTCGTGCAGGTGCCGACCAACCTGCTGACTCAGGCATCGGAACACCTGTTGAGCCCGCTGTTTGACGGAGCGTTCAAAGCTACGCGCCTGCGTAAGGTGATGAGCGAGAGCCTTGCCGAGGCCGACGCCGCGCTCAAGGCGGATCGGGAAGAGGCCATTGGCCGGCTGGCGGTGTCCTCGTCCCTTATCACGCTGGTGTACATGAAGGCCATGTCTGGCGAGATCACTGGGGGCGGGCCTAAGGACCCGAACGCCCAGCGCCTCCTGCGGGACGCCGGCTGGCAGCCGTACTCCATCCGGTTCGGTGACTCCTACTACGGCTACCAGCGCCTCGACCCTATTGCCTCGATGATCGGAATCGTGGCGGATATTGCCGAAGGCATGAACGGCAACCCGTACACGGACGACCCGGAGGTGGAAGGCGTGCAGGCACTGCTGACCTCTACCGCTCTGGCGGTGTTCCGCAACCTGAGCGAGAAGTCGTACCTGTCTGGCGCTATCGACCTTGCCGGTGCCATTGACGACCCCGACCAGTACATCGCCAGCTACTGGCGAAACCTGTCTGGGACGGTGGTGCCCAACCTGCTGGGTCAGGTGTCGCAGGCTATGGACCCGACCCTGCGCGATGTCCGTACCACGGTGGACAACTGGAAGAACCGCATCCCGTTCATGGGTGACAGTCTGCTTCCGAAGCGCAACTTCATGGGCGAGCCTATGGGCCGGCAGACCTACCTTGGCGGGCCGCTTCTCGGACTGATGACTCCTGTGCCGGCGTCTCAGGTGACTAGCGACCTGATCCAGGGCGAGGTGACCAAGTTCGGAGAGGTCATCTCGCCCCCGCAGCCCATCAAGGCTGGTGGCATTCTGGACCTGCGCGAGTACGACAACGGGCAGCAGACCGCCTACGACCGCTATCAGGAACTACAGGGCGAGGTGACGCTCAACGGGCGCACGCTGCGCGAAGACCTTGAACAGCTCATCAGTTCGGACAGGTATCAGATCATGCCCGACATGAGTATGGACGAAGGCAAGTCGCCTAAGATGCAAGCTATCCGCAGCCGAGTTACCAAGTATCGGTCGAGGGCGTGGAAGCAGCTACTCGAAGAGTTCCCGATGCTGGCTCAGAACTACCAGATCACGCAATACAACCGCAACGCTCGACGCGCTGGACGCCAAGAGCAGCAACTCCTTGACCTCATGAACTGATGTCGTACTACAGCAAAGTCTTCTACACCATCTCCTCGCAGACGGCGGGGTCGAAGCAGTTCACGGTCCAGTTCGGTCTGGAGTCGGGGACGCCTACGACTAACAACCGTCCCTACATCCACACCTCTCACATCAAGGTCAAGGTCGATGGCGTCAGCACCACCGACTTCACCCTCAGTGAGGCCACCAACCCGTCGAAGATCACCTTCAACGAAGGCACGACCCTGACTGTCGGGTCGGTGATCGAGATATACCGCGAGACGCCGCGAGCTGCTGTCAGCCGCCCGGTGGACTTCGAGGACGCTTCGGTCCTGACGGAGTCTGACCTCGACCTGTCGGCGGTGGGGGCGCTGTACATCACGCAGGAGATCATCGACCGGCTTGAGACGCTGGTCCCTGGGGGCGGCTCTACAGCCCAACTGCTGGCGAAGAAGTCTGCCGCTGACTACGACATCGAGTGGGTGGACAACGCTCTGGTGCAGATCGACCCCGCCAAGGCCGGCGGGCTGCTGACTTGGAACCAAGACGGCGAGCCTTACACCGTCGCTCCCACTGACACCGATGCGTATGTTGCCCGAGCGGCGCGTGGTTCTGCGGCTGGGGTGACGATGAGCAAGGGCGGCATCGTCAAGATTGGCGGTTCCGGCCCCGCTTCGGGCGACGGAGCGGTTGGCGACCTGTGGATCTATCTCGGATCTGGTGGAGTAGATGCCGATGGCAACTACCCCGGGGATGTGTTCCTCAAGTCAGGCCCGACCACTTGGATCAAGCTGTACAACTACACCGGCATCGGAGGGGGCGACACCACTACCGGGGTTTCTAAGTTCACCGACCTGACCGACACGCCCCAGACGACAGACCAGCAGTCTGAGAAGTTCCTGTATGTGAAGCCCAACGGGGATATCGGCTTCAAGAACAGCGGGGCTGTTGAGTACCTTGACGATGTCAACTTCAACGCCCAGAACGGCCCGACCACTGGAGACATTCTGGTGTGGGACGGGGCGCTTGACGGGAGTGGCGCGTGGACGCTGTCTCCCGGCGTGCAGACCAAGGACCTCGATGGGCTTGCAAAGGGCTCCATCCTCGCTACCGATGCGTCGGGTATTGCCGCCCCGGTAACCCCTGGGAGCGATGGGCTGTTCCTCAAGTCCAACTCTGCCGTGCCCCAAGGGGTGGAGTGGGCTACCTCCGCCGCAAGCGGTGGGGGACTGTCGGCCACGGCCCTGCTTGTTCAGAACAACAACATCACCGGACTCAACATCAGTTCGGCAGTGGGCGGGTTCTACCAGTTCAACGGCATCCTGACCGAGATCCAAGACGCGCCGGCCCAGTATGTGTTCAGCAACTGGAACGAAGGCCCTAACCGCCTCAACTTTGCGGAGACGGGCTTCTACCGCATCACGATCAACCTTTCGATGGCGGCAGTCGATGCGGCCAGCGGAACGACCGCTTCGGAATATCCCGTGCGAGTCCTTCTGGTCGTAGATACCCAGAACGGAGCGGGGCTTCACACCAAGGACCAGAAGATCGTTGTCGTCCCTTCCAGCGGGGGAGCGGGTCCTGACACCTCGAAGCTGGCTACTGCGACCCTTACCTACTCTGGCTACCTTGGGCAAGCCGGACAATCGGTGTCCTACCTTGGGGTTGTGTTGCAAAACGCCAGCCCCGCCGGCATCGCCTCGCCGTCTATTGCTTTCCCGCAGACCGTGCCCAACCCTCCCGTCGTAAACCCCGGTGGTAACTTCTACGACGAAAGGCTGAACGGAATGCGGATCCTGATCGAGAAGTTCTGATGTTTGGCGGACTCAACACCACCCGCGCTCGCGTCGGGTTCCAACACACCTCCCGATACAACCCGTATGTCACCTACGGGGTGGGGGGAGACAGGGATCTAGGCAAGTACCACATCCGCTGGCTCAAGTACAAAGACGGAGAGGACACCAGCGTGGTGTTCAAGATCGTCATCGACGCCCCAGCCGGCACGATTGTGGGTGGTGAGACTTTTCAGGTTGACTTCGCCACCGAAAACGGAGCCTGGAATGTTCACTGGAGCTGGACCTGCGATACGGCGACCTCAGGTAACACGCTTGTAACCGTAACGCTGGGCGCAGGGCAGACCGAGGTCAACTTCACGATGACCGCGAAGGTGTTGGGCAAAGCATGGGCCGTCAACCGCATCGTCACGGCCACCATCCAGAACCCGTCAGCCACGCTTGAGGTCGATAGGGACCGTGAACTCCAGAAGCTGGCTCTGATTCCGGCTGAAGACCCTCCCAAGATCCGCATCAGCACGGCGGCAACGGGCTTTTCGGTCAGTGCCGGTGGCTCTCAGCAGCTCATCTACAACATTAGACTCAATAAAGCCGCCCCTCTAACGGTGCAGCAGCGTGTTGAGCTGTCGGGTCCCTTGGCTCCGTACTGCACAGTCACACAAGAGCCGATCAACCCGCCCAATAACAACCGAAACAACGGCATTACCTGCGATGTGGACGCCGCTGTGGCCGCTGGGCTGGGTGTTGGAGACGGGGTGTCGGTTTCTCTGGACTATGAAAGGTCCGATGTGGCGTTCACGGAGACTGACTGGGACCCGGTGAACGAGAACTTTGAGGTTGAGGACACTGGCGGAACCAACCTGTACGACCCCGAAACCGAGTGGACTGTCGGAACGGGAGGAGTTGGCACTTGGCAGGCTTACGGCATTACTAGTGAGAACATTAGGGCAGTAGACACCAACCCACACGGGGACCAGAAAGTTATATGGAAAGCCGTCAATGTCGAAAGTGGTGCCACTTACGACGGCGGATTCATGAACGATATTACCACCTACGACCCGTCAAATAACTATCGCATATCTGTTTGGTTCAACAGCAAGAGCGCACACGATGGGAGACTATTGGTCAATAACGTCGGTGACCCGCTTTACAATATCGTTAATAGCAGTACCCTAGTTAATATAATCTTCAAAGAATTTGCCGACTTCAATGTAGGCGAGTGGTATCTCTTTGTTCTCTACATAAACCCTTACACATACACTGGATCGGGACTTGGCCTCGACGGTGTATACAATACAAGCGGAACTAAAGTATTTGATACGAACACTAATATGCGGTTTGTTGACGCCGCGCATACCGGATACAGCCCCCGGTTCGCAGCATACAACGACCCCTCCGATGGTAACGAAGAAGTCTGGTTCTGGGACCCGCGCTTTGATCTTGTTGACGGCACCGAGCCGTCGCTCGCTGACCTCCTGAACCCGCCTACCGAGATGATCCGCAATGTCCACGCGGACGAGAACCTGTGGCAATGGTCGAACGACCTTGTAGCCGGCGGATCTGAGACGGGGGAAGACACGCCCATCGCGCTGTACCCGGTCGAGATGGACCTGCCGCGCTTCCCGGGCATCCCGACGCCGGCCATCTACGACGGTACGAAGCACACCGGAGACTCTTGGGGCCAAGGAGGCGGGCGTCCTCAGGCTCAGATATGGGAGCAGGACGACACCTCCCCCGTGCTGGACCCGGTCACCGGCAACCCGCTCAAGATATACGGCCCCGACCAGTACGCCGAGGGCATGCCGTATGTGCGGGAGAGCTTCTCGAAGGTGTTCTGCGGTGGGCCGCTGACGGCTCACCAGTCGCGCCGCTTCATGCGGATGTCCTTTGTGATCGAGTACATGCAGGGAGCTGATGCCGGCAGGAACATGGAGTTCCACCGCGTCGGCATCCGAATCCGGGAGGCCAACCGTAACCACGGTGCGGTGTTCCGCAGCTCTGTGAACATGCCTGACCCGCTGAACGACGCGAGGATTGGCAAGGACCGCTACGGCAACTCGGTGCCGGTGTACGGGCCATTCGACGGCGTCAAGTTCTGGCTGTGGCAGTACGGCTACAGCATGGCTCCGCAGGACTGCGGGGTGGTAGCAGACGAGAACGGCCACCCCAGGCTGTGGTACTGGGTCCAGATGGACCCGAACATCGTCTACCCCGGCCCCTCGTTCACCAATGTGCCCGACGATGTGGGGATCTTCTGCAACCCCATCGAGTACCCGCAGTGGTTTGCCACCAACGACGGCACTAACATCCGCGCAGACGGCGCTACTGACCGGACTCTGACCATCGACCAGATCCGGGCACAGCGTCTCGGCGCTCTATGGCACTCGATGATGTTCGAGATGTCCGATACCACCTACAACGGCGGACCTGCTCGCTTCTGGCCGAAGATGTCCCACAACGGTTGGGCTCCTCTGGGGAATGCCTCCCTGGAAGACGACCCTCAGTATGACACTTCTATATCCTTTGTGCTTGAGGCGTAAAAAATGGACGACAGGGAGATCCTATTGGGCCTTGGCAGGCTCGAAGGGAAGGTGGACGCACTTCTGCAAGGCATGAAGGTGCTACAGAAGGACTTGGAGGAACTCGAAGCCCGCATCCGCGAGCTGGAGACATCCAAGTCTTTCCTGCTGGGCGCGACTGGGGTGATCGCCAGCGGTGTTTCGGTGCTGGTGTCGTACCTGTCCAACAAGTTCTAGCGGCCAAACAGGGCTTGGTAGCACCGTGCGTAGGCCACTCCCCACTCAGGACCGTGGTGATCCATGCGGGGGTCCTCTAGCCATGTTCGGGCATGTGCCCATTCGTGCGCTAGAATGGCGACGGCCCAGTCGGGTTCCAGCTCTTTATGCACCCGTATCAGAAAGCGGTCAGGATCCGCAAGTTTCTCGCAAGTTCCCCACTCTTGCATCTTCTTGGGGCGGGTGACTCTCACCGGAAGATCGAGCGGGACCTCGTCCTTGAGAACTTCCACAGACCTCAACAGCAAGTTATCCATGACACAGACCCCCGAACAGCTACTGACTCAACTCCACCGGATGGTCGCGGATGAGCTGATCTCCCGCATCCAGTCGGGGGATGCCACGACTGGAGACATCAGCGTGGCTGTGAAGTTCCTGAAGGACAACCAGATAGATGTCGGAGAGAAGCAGCAGACATCGCTGCGCGACCTCGCATCCATCGTACCTTTCAAGGCCGCTGAATGAGCAAAGCGCCCGTCCAGTACGAGATCCCGGAGGAGCTGAAGGACTTCCGCAACTTCGTCTATCTGGTGTGGGCGCACCTTGGACTCCCTGATCCGACGCCCGTCCAGTATGACATTGCGGACTACCTCCAGGGAGGCCCCAAGCGGCGCATCATCTGCGCCTTCCGAGGCGTCGGAAAGTCTTACCTGACAAGCACTTACGCCGTCTGGCGGCTCCTGATGGACCCCCAGATAAATGTGCTGGTGGTGTCAGCCTCGAAGGTCCGAGCAGACGACTTCTCGACCTTCACCCAGCGCCTGATCTGGGACATGCCTCTGCTGGCCCACCTGCGGCCCTCAGAGGACCAGCGGACCTCCAAGGTGTCCTTCGATGTGGGGCCGGCTAAGGCGGCTCACGCGCCGTCTGTGAAGTCTGTGGGGATCACCGGCCAGCTCACCGGATCTCGCGCCGACCTCATCATCTCCGACGACGCTGAGTCCCTGAACAACGCTGCCACCCAGGGCATGCGGGACAAGCTGTCCGAGCTGGTCAAGGAGTTCGAGGCCATCGTCAAACCGGGCGGCGAGATCGTGTTCCTGGGCACGCCTCAGACGGACGCAGGAAGCCTCTACCACGCCCTCCCAGACCGTGGCTACGAGACGAGGATCTGGCCGGCCCGCTACCCCTCCAAGGCCCTCAGGCAGCGTTACGGGGCCACCCTGGCCCCCAAGGTGCTGCAAGAGATGGAGGGGCAGGAGGACATGGTGGGGGAGCCCACCGACCCCCTGCGCTTCAACGGCCACGACCTAGCAGAACGGGAAGCCTCTTATGGCAAATCGGGCTTCGCCCTCCAGTTCATGCTGGACCCGTCCCTGGAAGACGACTTCAAGTTCCCGCTGAAGCTCAGGGACCTGATCGTTCTGGACATTGACCCCCTCAAGGCCCCCGAGAACCTGATCTGGGCCGGCAGTGGCGAGTACACCCTCAAGGACCTGCCCAATGTGGGGTTCGCTGGGGATCATTACCACCGCCCAATGGCGATTGACGGGGACTTCCTACCGTACACGGGGTCCGTCATGGCTATCGACCCCAGTGGACGGGGAACGGACGAGACGACCTACGCAATAGTCAAGATCCTGAACGGCTTCATGTATGTTCAGGAATGCACTGGGCTCCCCGGCGGATACAGCAAGGATGTCCTCGAAAAGCTGGCACAGGAAGCCAAGCGACACAAGGTGAACCTTGTTCTCGTAGAAAGTAACTTTGGGGACGGGATGTTCCTCGAACTGCTCAAGCCGTATCTCAGGAAGGTGTACCCGGTCACTACCGAAGAGGTCCGTCACAACATCCAGAAGGAGAAGCGAATCATTGACACGCTTGAGCCAATATTGAATCAGCATAAGCTGGTCGTCTCTCCCCGCCTGATCGAACAGGACTACCGGAGTGTAGAGCATCTGCCGGCTGAGAAGCGGAACCAATACCGACTCTTCCACCAGCTCACCCGGATCTGCCGCGAAAAAGGGGCACTGATCCACGACGACCGCCTCGATGTCCTCTCCATGGCCGTTGGATACTGGGTCGAGGCTGCCGGCATCACTGCTGACGAGCAGATGAAAGCCCGGAGAGACGAGCTGCTGGAACGCGAGCTGGAGAATATCATGAACACCTCCACCTTCGGACAGCGCAACGACCCCCACACTTGGATGTGACATGAACCTGCAACGACTTCAGATCCCCATCGAGCGCCTGTCAGAGATGTCGGGCTCCCTACAGGGCCTCCGCAACCTAGGATTCACTCCAGAGGCCGCCAGAGCCCTTCTGGGCGGCGTTGGGGCTGGATACGGCTCCCGAGTCATGTCGGGCGGAAAAGGCCGTAGCGGGCCTGTGAGGCCCCTTAGACCGAATGCCCGCCCTCAGGTGTCTGGACAGCAGTCTCAGCCCAACCCTGGAGGGGGACGAGGGCGGTAAACCGCACGACCACCAAGACCAAAGCAAGAGAGCCTTACACTTCTCAACTCCCATCCCGGCTTCCCTCAGTCGGGGTCTTGGTGGTCAGTTATTGTGGGGGTGGGTCTAGGTAGTTGCCCTAGATTCACCCCCTATCTCATGCGGGACAACCCTGAATAGGGTCCCAATGGGAGGTAGCTCTGGGGGGTAGGGGGGCTTATAAGGTCTTATAAGGTCTTATAAGGTGTTGGAAGAGTTAGCTAAGGGGTATCAAGACCATAGAAGACCATGTCTAAAGACAGTTACTAGACCTGCTGGGGTTGTGAACTGTTTGAACATGTTCTGACTCTGTACCCCGAGTGCTAAATGTGGTGGTGATGGTCCCTCATGGACCCCCTCCCCAATTCTGACACAAAAATCTGAGGGGGTATATGTAAGCGGGGGCCGGCTACTCCCCCCCGTGCCCCCGCGACCGACCCCGGCCCACCCTCCGCCGAGGCTGCATGATCTGCGCGGGCTGGCGCGACCGACCCTCCTCGGCACAGCCTCGGCACCGAGCCCTGCCGATGCCGGCTCCCAGGCCCTGCCACTGCCGATCCCCGTTGGACTGCCGGTCCTGCGGGGTGCCCTGCTGCCCTGGTCGAGGCGGGCTGAAGGTGGGCGGGGGCTGGTGGCCCTGCGCCTGTCCTGTCTGACTGGCGGGGCGTTCCCGTGCCCTGGAGAGGCCCTGCAAGCCCCTGCACCGTTCTGGAGGCGTCGTAACCCCTTGCAGGAGCAGCACTTAGGACAACATCCAAAGAATCCCCACTTGGATGTTGACTCCGATGGGGGTCCTGGGCGATATTCCTCTCACCGCCGGGGCGCAGTGCCCTGGCTGACCGAGACACCTACCCAACACAGACAGCCATGAGTACCTCCAACATCCCCGCCGACCTCTGCTGCTTCCTTGACCGTCCGGCCTTCGGTGGCCGCAACGCCGCCGACGACCTGTACGACGCCGAGTATGTCTGCGAGCTGGACCGAGCCGCCATCATCGGCATGGTGGGCGTGCCTGCCCCTGCCTCCGACATCACCGAGTGCGAGGCGGCGACCCTGTTCGCCCTCGGATTCGGGCTGGAGCAGGCTGCCGCAGGGCTGGAGCTGCTGCGCTCCGCCGGGGTCACCGACGAGACGGTGTTCGCGGACCCGCGCATCGAGGACCTCCGCGAGAAGTTCCGCAGCGAGCCCCTCCGCGAGCTGGCCCGCGAGTGGTACGGCGGCAGCCTGTGACACCTCCGGGTGTCCGGGGCTGCTACTGCCCCGCTGACGAGGCCCAGAAGGCCGAAACACCCACCCCAACACTGACAGCCATGCCTACCACCATCCACTCCGACCCCGCCCTTCAGCTCCTCGCCAACCTCGCCCACCTCGCCAACCTCTCGCGGTGCGAGGCCCGCGTCCTGACCTCGGAGTGCCGGAACATCTCCGAGTGCAAGGCCTTCGATCAGGAGGACCTGTACGACCTCTGGCACGCCTGCTGGAATCTGGAGGACGCCTGCCCCGTCCAGAGCCCCGGCGATCACCTCCGCCTGCGCGTCGCGGTCGTCCGCGAGGCCGAGTACCTGTGGGGGCTGCGCTACGACCTCTTGGAGGATCTGGCCTCCGCCTGACACCTCCGGGTGTCCGGGGCTGCTACTGCCCCGCTGATGAGGCCCAGAAGGCCGAAACACCCTCACCCACAGACAGCCATGAGTACCACCACCCTCTTCCAGACCATCCAGCAGCAGCACGGGTTCCTCACCGAGACGGAGGTCGCAGCCCTGACGCGCCGTGAAAGCACCCGCCTCACCCAGGTGCTGGTGCGCTGCGGAGGCAGCAGGTTCACCTGCGCCGCCCAGGATGCCGACCGCCTGATCGCCGCCGTCGAGGCCTCCGGGGACTATGTCCGGGATGTCAGCCTCCCTGCTGGCAGCCCTCTCTGGGACTTCATCCGGGCCTACCAGCAGGCCTCCGCCGCCCGCTGATGAGGCCCAGGATCGGGGCCGAAACACCCTTCGGGGTGTCCGGGGATCTTACGAACAGCATACACTTCCCAGCTTGACACCCCTGTCAAGCGTGCTATGCTCCAACCTCACCCAGCGGGTCAGCCCGCACCACCTTCACCCTAGCACAGCCATGCGATACAGCCTCTCTACCCTGGTCTTCGACCGCCCCGCCGGACTCAAGCTGCCGATCTACAGCATCGAACACAACCTCACCGCCGAGCAGGTGGTCGAGCGCACCGCCAGCAAGGTGCAGGGCTGGGACCATGCCCTGGACATGCTCGACGGTTGGCAGGTCCCCGAGGCCATCGTGGCCTCCCTGGCCTGCGGCTACCTCGGCACCGAGGTCGAGTCCGTCTGCCCTCGGTGCGGGGGCTCAGGTCGGTACTCCTTCAACCTGACCCACGGCGACCGCTGCCTCCAGTGCAGTGTGAAGGGCCTGCCCCCCACTGAGGTCAAGCTGATGTCCCTGGAGGACGCCGTCGAGCTGGTCCGCAAGTACCTGCGCCGCCGCGCCCAGGCCACCCTGCGGCGGCAGGCCAAGGCTGCCAAGGCCAAGGCCAAGGCCGAGGCAGAGTACGCTGCCCGCCTTCAGGACTGGGGCGTCACCGACCCGTACACCTGGGACGCCGATACCAGCCGCATCTCCCACCACGGTGTCCGCCTCGCCCAGGATCTCGTCGGCAAGGGTGCCCGCTGGGGACTGAGCGAGGCCCAGCTCACCCTGCTGCGGAAGCTGCACACCGAGGCCCAGACCGCCGCCGATCCCCGTGGCACCCTGACCGCTGGTCGGCAGGTGGTCGAGGGTGAGCTGGTATCGGAGCGATTGGTCACGAACGCCTACGGGCTCCGCAAGCGTGGCACCGTCAAGGTCCAGACCGAGGCCGGCGTGGTCGTGGTCCACCTGACCATCCCCCAGGACTGCTGGAGGGACTGGTCTGTGGGGGACACCGTGGGCGTCACCGTCACCGTCGAGGTGTCCGATGATGACCCCTCCGTAGGATTCGGCAAGCGCCCCAGCAAGGCCTACAGGGTCAGCTCCGCCACCCGCTGATGAGTCCCAGGACCGGGGACGAAACACCCTCCGGGGTGTCCGGGTTTTACAAACAGGATACACTGCCCGCTTGACACCGTAGTCCAGCGTGGTATACTCCACCCACCTAGCGGGGACAGTCCCGCAGACAGCCATGCAACGCAAAGACACCTACCAACTCGTGACCGATCAGGTCGTCGCCCTCCTCGAAGCCGGTGTGAACCCCTGGGTGAAGACCTGGGTCGGCAACACCGCCACCACGGGAGCCCGTTCCCTTAGCACCGGCAAGCTCTACCGAGGCGGCAACGCTTGGTGGCTCGACCTTCTGGCCGGCGGACAGCCGAGCTGGTGGGGCACCTACAAGGCCATCCAGCAGGCCGGCGGTCAGGTCCGCAAGGGTGAGAAGGGCACCATCGTGACCTACTGGAAGATGATCCCGACCAAGGACAAGGTCACCGGCGAGAAGAAGCTGATCCCCTTCCTGCGGCACTTCACCGTGTTCCAGTCCACCCAGGCTGACTGGGCGAACGGGTTCCCCACCACCGTGTGCGGCGTCCCCACCACCGTCGAGGACTGGACCGAGGAGGACTGCAAGGCAGCCAACACCCAGGCCGAGGCCATTGCCAAGGGCTACATCGAGGGAGGCTTCGGGCCGTCCTTCAAGGAGGAGGGGGCGTCTGCCTTCTACCGCCCGAGCAAGGACTCGGTGACCGTGCCGCCCCTCTCTAGCTTCAACACCGAGTCCGACTACTGGACCACCGTGTTCCATGAGCTGGGCCACAGCACCGGGCACGCTGACCGGCTGGCCCGCAAGGGCATCACCGAGTCCGATGGATTCGGGGGCCACATCTATGCCTTCGAGGAGCTGGTGGCCGAGTTCACCGCCCTGTTCCTGGCCTCCGAGGCTGGCATCCACACCGAGGTGGTGGATAACAGCGCGAGCTACCTTGCGAGCTGGGCGAAGCAGCTCAAGGACAACCCCAAGTGGATCGTGCAGGCCACCGGCAAGGCAGCCAAGGCTGCGGCCCTCATCCTGGCCCGAGGAGACAAGGCTGCTGCGCTCGCCGCCCGCAAGGCGGAGTACGCCGAGGCCGAGTGATCTTACAAAGTGCTTACACTCCCCGACTTGACAGGTGTCTGGTCGGGGAGTACAATGACCCTACCTTCGCGGGACAGTCCCGCACCTGACAGCCAACCCAACAGACAGCCATGAGTACCAACCTCTGCCTCACCCTGTACCCCTTCCCCGGCACCCACCACGATGCCGCGCCCGTCTACTTCTACTGGTACGCCGATACCCCGGACGAGCTGGAGGTCCGGGACGAGCGTGGCCTTGTGATCGACAGCGTGCCGCTGTGCCGCGGGGAGGGTCCGATCCAGGCCTACATCACTGCGGCCACCGAGGACTACTGCGCCGACCACGGCATCAACCCCGCCGACTGCTCCGAGGAGTGGGGCACCCCTACCTGACCCGCTGATGAGGCCCGAGGCGTCGGGCCGAAACACCCAGCCCAGAGTGCGGCGGGTGTCCGGGACGCAGACAGCCACCCGGCAGGCACGGTGCCTGCACTAGACAGCCATGAGTACCACTAAACACCTGATCCCCACCCTCCCCCGCACCGCATGGATCGTGTGCGTGGATGCCCTCGACAAAGGAGAGGACCTCCCCCGCGCCGTGGTGCGCCGAGCCTTCCTCGACATGAAGCAGGCCCAGCAGTATTGCGAGCGGAGAGCAGCCGATTCCGACTACAAGTGGTACGCCACGGCCCAGGAGTGGCGCACATCCTGGCGGCGCGATGGCACCATGCGCGTCCAGTACCACCTGTACATCAGCAGCTGCCCCCTGGAGCATCCTGTCGATCAGCAGGAGGTGAAGTCGTGAGTACCACCCCCGAGTTCACGAACGACCAAGGCCACGCCATCGACCCCATGACTGACGAGGTCATCTACTGCGAGGTGTGCGAGCTGCACCCTGCCACTAAGTACATGGAGTCCCTCGTCCTGATCGGCTCGATTCGCGTCACCGAGTGGCTGGCCTGCCAGGGATGCTACGAAGAGGCGAGAGTGAACGGAGATATTGCCTGATGGGTACCCAAGACCAGCACGATACCGTCGAGACTCTCTACCTACTGATCGACACCCTCAAGGAACAGATCAGGCTGTACGAGAAGAGGGACAAGCTGCAAGAGGAACGCTACCGCATCATGGTTGTGAAGGCAGAGAACCTCCGCACCGATCTGCGCCGCGCCCTCGAATCCCTTCGCCGGCTGGAGGAGATGCATGACTGACCTCGACCAGCTCCGAGAGGACCTCCCCTCCTACCTTGTGCTGGGAGCCCTTGTCCTGTGCGTCTTCATCGTATGACGCAGCACCCTGAGGACGGAACGGTGGGAGACATCCTACTGTTCCTCCTCTTCATGACCCTCCCTGTCCTACTGACCTAGCCATGAACATCTTCTACACCTCACCCTGGGCATCGACCTGCGCCTCCGACCTGCCTGACAAGCTGCTGGTCAAGATGGTGCTGGAGACTGCACAGCTCCTCTGCACTGCACACCGTTGCCTCGATGCCGAAGTGCCGGGTATCTCGTTCGAGGACTTCTACAAGTCCACCCACCAGCGCCACCCCTCTGCAATTTGGGTGATGTCCGGGGACCAGCAGTACCACTGGACCTACCGGCTGCTCACCTTCCTGTGCCAGGAGTACGAGCTGCGGTACGGCCGAGTCCACAAGGTAGAGAGCAGCAAGCTACTCGCCCTGCTGGTTGACCCTCCCATCCTGATCCCCTTCTCTACTCCGTGGACTGAGCCGCCGGCGTGCATGCCGAGCGAGTACCAGAAGGCCACCACCACCGACTCCTACCAGCACTACCTTGCGCTGGGCAAGGCGTACATCACTGGCCCCGAGTCTTGGGCGCGAGCCCCTCTCGGTGTCCCCGGATGGTTCGAGGAGATCCGCGATGCAGAGCAAGCCAAAGCCCTCGACCTGTGACTGGTGCAGTAAGGACCGCCCCCACCGTCTGTTCGGTGGGTGGTGGATCTGCCGCGCCTGCGACGACGACTTCTTCTCCCGGAACGGACGAGCCCAGTGGGTTCACCAGTGGCTGGCTGCACGGGGCAAGGTTCCCCAGTGGGTTGGCAATGGTTCGATCTGGAAGCTGACCACCAAGTACCTCACCAAGCCATGACTATCAGACGCAGAGGGACCGCCTTCATGGCGGACCTCACCTCACCTGCCGGCGCACGCTACCGGCGCACCTTCAAGACCCGAGAGGCTGCCGAGCTATGGCATGCCGAGACTCTGCTTGCCTTCAACCAAGGCAACGCCACCCCGCCCGGTGTGCGGCAGGCATCGAGCGTGCCCACCACCTTCGGGGAACTACTGGACAAGACCTGGGACCGCTACTGGAAGGACGCCAAGTCTGCCCCGACCATCCGCTGCAACATGCGAGCGGTCGAGCAATACTTCGGCAGGGACCTAAAGCTCTCCTACATCAACGAGCTGACGGTGCAGCAGTTCGCAGACAAGGTGGCCGAGGGCAGCACGCCGGCGACCGTGAACCGCAAGCTGGCGGTGCTGTCCAAGATGTTCAGCTACGCCCACCGCATGGGCTGGATGAAGGACAAGCCGCAGATCCCCCGCCGGCGTGAGTCCAAGGGGCGGGTGTCCTTCTACTCCACAGAGGACATCGAGCGGATCCACCGTGAGCTGGACAGCCGGTCCCCTGTGCATGCCGACCTGTTCCTGTTCCTGTGTGACACCGGCCTGCGGCTGGGGGAGGCACTGGCCCTGGACTGGAAGGACATCACCGACGAGCGGGTCACGGTGTGGGAGCAGAAGGGAGCCAACGCAGGCAGCGTGCCTCTCACTGCCCGTGCCCGGGAGGTGGTCATGCGCCGGCGGCTGTTCGACCCTGAGCGTGGGCCGTTCCGCGAATGCACGAAGCACACCTGCCGGTACTACTGGGAGCTGATGCGCGGGGAGCTGAACAAGCTGGACGACCCGGACTTCGTGTGGCACACCTGCCGGCACACCTTCGTGTCTCGGCTGGTGCAGGCCGGCGTCCCCCTGAAGACGGTCAAGGACTTGGCCCGCCATCAGGACATCCAGACCACGGTGCGCTACTCCCACCTCGCACCGCACGACTACACCGCAGCCATCGACGCCATCCAGTGAACGCTCGCCCGGAGGAGACTCGCGCCTTGCGTGCTGGAGTGGACCGCTACCGTTCCCAGTGGCGGAAGGCTCAGGCACAGGAGCGGGAGACTGACACCCTGGTAGGTGCGAACCTGCTGGGGCAGGTGGTCCCCCCTCTGGCGGCGGCTCTCTCCGGGTGGGTTACCCGGGCCAGCCAAGGACCCGGCAGGAACCATAGTGCGGTGGACCTGCTGGAGTCCTTGGCTCCCGACCTCCGCGCCCTGCTGGTATGCAGGGCCATCCTCGACGGGGCGCACAGCCCCCGCGTGTACTCCACCCTGTGCATCAAGATCGGCACAGCCCTGGCAGTCGAGTCCATCCTGCACAAGGCAGACAGGACAGATCCTAGGTTCGCCCGGGGCATGCGGAAGCTGCTGCCCTACTGGTCCGAGACTCACAAGGCCAGCCGGCTGGCGTCGTACATGAACCAAGAAGGGGGGCACCCTCTCCCCCCTGTTGAGATACGATGCAAGGCAGGGATGGTGGCACTGTCCCTCTTCATCGAGACGACTGGTCTGGTGGAGCTGACAACAGAACGACGGGGGAAGCGTAAGACGGTGCAGTATGTAGCCGCCTCCGAGCGCCTTGTTTCATGGCTGTCCGGGGCGCACGCACAGGCCGAGCTACTACGCCCGCTGCTTCCCCCTCTGTACAACGCGCCGCCCGTACCGTGGCGCGACTACTCCGGTGGGTTCCCCACCATCGAGACTGCCATGGTGCGGAGCAAGCACCCGCAGTCCTCGCCGGCCCCCGAGGTACACCGCGCACTGAACCTGCAACAGGAGACAGCGTGGCGCGTGAACGAGCAGATGCTGGAGCTGCTCGACACTGCCTTCAGGCGTGGCATGCCGGCCACCGGCGTCCCCTCTCAGGAGCTGACCCCCTTCCCCCCTGCCCCCCAGGTGGCGGAGGACTCGGAGGAGTGGATGCAGTACCGGAGGGACAGGTTTCGCATCCACACCGTGAGGAAGAGGGAGCAGGGGCAGAGGGTGAGGGTCGCCTCCCTGCTGTCCCTTGCCAAGCACGCCGCCGGCAATGACCTGTTCTTCGTCCACTACTGTGACTTCAGGGGACGCATGTACCCCGCCGCCTCGACGCTGTCCCCCCAGGGCAGTGACCTAGCCAAGGCGCTGCTGGAGTTCAGTGAAGGCAAGCCGGTGGGGCAGGGCATGGACGACCTGCTGGCCTACGGTGCCTCCCTCTACGGTGTGTCCGGCACCCGCAAGCACCAGCTCGACTGGGTGGCTGGGCACCGGGAGTACATCGAGAGCTGCGCTGCCTACTCCCTGAGCGAACCCTTCTGGACCGAGGCCAAGGAGCCGTGGATGTTCCTTCGCTGGTGCATGGAGGTGGCGCAGGTGTGGAAGGACCCGAGCTACCCGTCGCACCTCCCCATCAGGATCGACGCCAGCAACAACGGGTTCCAGATATGGTCGCTGCTGCTGCGTGACTCAGCTACGGCACGGGCTACCAATGTCCTACCCACGGACCAGCCTGCTGACCTGTACCTCGACATCCTTGGGGAGGCCAAGCAGATCATGCGCCGCCGGCTGGACCCCATGGACCTTGAGTGGCTGCGCTCCCTGCACCTGACCCGCAAGGTAGTCAAGCGCCCCATC
>Ga0075480_10000093_pt1 | contig 41713 bp, 35 predicted proteins | sample DEB08_DNA_7_FD_81590 | JGI IMG/M metagenome (GOLD analysis project Ga0075480, IMG submission 81590) | Aqueous microbial communities from the Delaware River and Bay under freshwater to marine salinity gradient to study organic matter... | ecosystem: Environmental > Aquatic > Marine > Coastal ... | reverse complement strand
GCAGACCGGACTCGATGCAGCCGTCACGGAACGAGGTCCATTTCGCCCGTGAACCGATGCAGCCAACGCGAGGCGTCCCTCCTTCGCCCGGGACTTCTTTTGCCGCAACAAAGCGTTCGAGGAGACCGTGAAGGCGTGCCCTGTCCTCGGCATGGTCGTGACCAAGAAGGAGAATGTCGGTAAATCGCCGCAAGGTGTGTGCGTCTTCACGCTGCAGGAAGCCCTCAACGCTTGACACGTGGCGCTCGACCGCGGCAGGATGCTGTTCCATGCCCGCATAGGCTTCCCTTGAGTCCTGCACCGAGGTGCGCCAGCCGAGTTGCTGGGCGAGATGAGCGAAAGCAACGGCACAATGGCCTCCACCCATCAGCAAGACGTGGGGGGTCGGGTGAAGCACGTCGATCGACACCGTAACTCGTCCCCCGCAAAGCGAATCCAGCGCCACGACCTCATAGCCCTTGGCCCCACGGTGCAAACCGTAGGTGAGCACGGTCCCCATCGGGCGACCAGGGGCATCCAGGCGTTCCAGCATCGCTGCTTTCACGCGCTCCTCGAGGCCGGCGCCTCCAACGGTTCCCTTCCAGGTGGGTCCCGAAGACAAGGCAAGACGCGCACCGGCCTTTCCGGGAACGGAACCTGAGGTCGTGACCACCGAGGCGACCACCACGCGTTGCCCACCGTCGCATGTGGCGAGCGCCCAACGAAGCACGTCGAGGCCCATGCCCGGGCGTGGTGGCCCCACGTCAAGGGTTTTCTCCACGCCTCAGCCAGCCCTCTAAGGACGGTACGGCTGCAAGATCGTCCGGCCTGTCGAGGTTCAAGTGCAGGAAAGGTGCGGCCACATCAACAAGGGCACGCGAGGGCAGCGCGTCGCGCAACGGCGCATCTTTGGCGAGCGTCTTGACGCGTGCCAGGGCCTTGCCTCGAACGAGCAGAGGGTGGCCCGCACGACCGTCAAAAGACGGCACCACGGCCTCACCGGAAGCGGAAAGGAGGGCATGAACAACCTCTGCATCCCAACCCGGGCGATCCACGGGGCACACCAACACCCCCTGCACATCCTCCGCAAGTTGCTCCAAACCCAAGTGAAGGCTTCCTGTTCGACCGTCGTCAGGACGTGGGTTGATCACCACATGGCAAGGAAGGGCTGAGGCAGCGTTGGCAAGGCTTGGATGGACCACGACCACCGTTTCGATGCCCAGGGCATTCAACCGCGCCACGGCCACGCTCAACACCGTGCCGCTGAGCAACGGCACCATGGCTTTGGGTTGACCAAGCCGCCGGCTTGCGCCACCGGCCAAGACCACCGCCGCGACCATGTGTTCACCCCTGAATCCGTGGTGGCTGGTCTTGTGCTTCAAAAGTGGTGGTGCGAAGGTCATCGGGTATGCCACACGCCATCGTCACACATCGCGAGACATGGGCTCAGAACATGGTCAAGTCCATGCAGTTGCTTGACGCTGTGCTCAGGGAACACCAACAGGCGACCGTCATGGACCCTCGTGCCGGCATCGTCCCCACTTGCCCACGCCTCATCGCCGTCCTTTTGCTCAAAGGAGACTCCGGCCGCACCTATCGCCTCAGCATCAGGGACTTGGACGGCACGGGGCTGAATTGCAGTTTCACCGTGGAGGGAGCCCGCTGGAGAACCGACCTGCTGTCGCCGTACAAGACCGGTGCTGCGGTCGCCTCGCTCTGCCTGCAGTCCACACAACACGACTTGCCGGCCGGCGATCGCGCGGTCAGCTTGGTCCTCTCCCTCCTGCGTGACCGCCAAACAGCGATGCGCATCCCCCTGCTGGGGCAATTCATCGCCGCCGACCGTGCCATGCTCAAGGACATCGGGATGTTCACCGACGAAGGACCCATGCCGGACTTTGAGGAACCTGACGAGTTCGATTTCCCCCCAATGGACGCTGTGCCGGAGGCCTTCGAGTTCCCTCCCGACGAGGACGAACCCGAAGACCCGCACGAATGGACGGAGGTGGACGAGTTGTTTCATGCACCACGAGCGAGCGTCCCGTTGGAAGACACAAGGGAAGCCTCCGAACCGGAGTCTCCGCCCTCACATGAGCAGACCATGCTTCGTGCGGCCGATGAAGCGGCGGAGGTCGGTCTAGAGCATCTTGCCGCTGCCCTGAGGGCCTTGGCATGAGCCTCAATTTCGGGTGATTTCCCGTCCAATGATCATCCGCTGGACTTGGCTGCTGCCCTCGTAAATCTGCATCACCTTGGCGGCCCGCATCAATCGAGCGACGGGATATTCTTCGGAATAGCCGTACCCACCGTACACTTGCACCGCATCTGTGGCGACTTCCATCGCGCTGTCGGACGCAAAGCGCTTCGCGTGCGCGGCCGATTCCGTGTTCCGAACGCCCGCGTCGCTTTCGGAAGCGGAGCGCCAAGTCAACAGCCGAGATGCTTCGATTTTGGTCTTCATGTCGGCCAGCATGAACTGAATGGCCTGATGCTGATGGAGGGGCTTCCCGAAACTCTGGCGCTCACCGGCGTAGGTCAGGGCGTGTTCGTAGGCCGCGCGTGCCAAGCCCGTCGCGTGAGCCGCAATGTTGGGCCGGGAGAGGTCGAAGGCTTGCATGGCGTTCATCCAACCACCGGATTCCGATTCACCGATGAGGTGATTGGCAGGAACCCGCACGTCGTCGAAGGTGATGGAGCGGGTGTCGCTGCACCGCTGACCCATGTTCGTTTCCTTCTTTCCAAGGCTCAATCCTTCACGGTCGGCCTCGACAATGAATCCGGACATGCCGCGGTAACCGGCATCAGGGTCGGTCTTGGCGAGCACGAAGAAGAAATCCGCGTAACCTGCTCCGGTGATCCACATCTTTGAGCCGTTGATGACGTATTCGTCGCCGTCCCGACGGGCGGTGGTCGTGATGGCGGCCACGTCAGATCCAGCACCCGGTTCGGTCACGGCGTACGAAGCCAGCGCACCCTCTTCTGCGATTTTCCGCAACCAAACTTGCTTCTGGGCCTCGGTCGCTCCGGTGATGATGGGTGCGGTGGCGAGGGCCGTGGCGTAGGCCGCGGTTGCAAACCCAGGATCGCCCCATGCCAGTTCCTCGTTGACCAGCACCTCTTCCATGCAACCCAAACCAGGGCCACCGTAGGCTTCGGGAATGTGAAGGTTCAGCAGTCCCATTTCGTGGGCGGCTCGAATCGTGTCGATGGGGTAGACCTCATCAGCGTCCCAATGTTCAGCGTGAGGACGGATTTCGTCCACGGCAAATTCGTGGGCCAATTCCCGCAGCATCTCCTGCATCTCGTCGAGTTGGAAGTCGACCATGCCCTGCCGACAAGGCGGCCGGACTTAATGCTCGTCAATGCTCACGTGGCGAGGATGGTTCCGTTTCGCTGAAGGGCGAGCAACACAAGGAACACCAGGTAGAGCGAGATGAGCATCGCTCCTTCTCGTCGGCGGAATCGGTAATTTGTTCGCATGAAGAGCAGGGCAACGCCGATGGACACGATGGTGGCGGGGATGATCAGTCCAGAGGTGATGGTCCAACCGGCGGCTGAAACCTTGAGTGGGTGGACCAATGCCGCGATGCCAATCGACAACGTTGGATCGGTGATGTTGGACCCGACCAAGGTGCCGATGGCAACACCCTCGCTCTTTTTGACGGAAAGCAAGGCGATGGTCAACTCGGGGAGCGAAGTCCCAATGCCCGAGATGGTCGTGCCGATCACGGCTTCAGAAACGTTCAGTTTCTCCGCCACCTGGACCGCCAACTCGACGAGATGGTGGGCAGCAAACAAGGCGAAGGCAAGCCCGAGCACGACCATGACGATCGAAGCACCGGTGCTCCACAAGGACATGGATTCGCCTGCTTGCGGCTCGAGGCCTTGCCTCCGGGCGTCCTCCTGGATTTCTTTTCGGTGCCGGACAAGCCACACCACGTACCAAACGTAGGCCAGCACCAAGAAGCCGCCTTCGACCCTGCTCAGGGTGGTGCCGGTCCAAATGAGGATGCCCAACACCACGTTGGCGCTCAGCATCAGCATGCCGTCACGTCGAAGCCATTCCGGGCCAACACGGATGGGCCGGGTGAAGGCAACGATTCCGAGAATGAGGGTGATTTGAACCAGCACAGAGCCAAAAATGGAACCGACGGCAAGGTCAGCCACATCACCCGTTGATGTGGGGATGTCGTAGGCCGCAGAGGCGGTCACCAGGATTTCTGGCAGGGAGGTCCCAATCGACACCACCGTCAATCCAATGACCACTTCCGCCACGCCTGCACGCTTGGCCAAGCTCCGCGCTCCGGCGATGAAAAAGTCAGCCGAAGAGACGAGCAAACCGATGGCCAAGACCAACAGCACCGCGACGGCGGTGAGGGCATTCTTGTCCAAGATGCTCTCGAGGAAGAGCAAACCGAGGAACAAAGACGCCGTGATGAGGAAGGCGTTGTAGGACAGCAACTTTGGCAGCCCTTGCACCTGCTCGGGCTCCGCCATGAAGTGACGTGAGCCTCACCCCTTCATCATCCTTCAGGACGAGTCGGTCAATCCTGAGTCAAGGTGCGAAGCACCTGCTCCACATGCGCCACGGCAGGAATCGTATGGTTCTCCAGCGGTGGAGAGAAGGGCACAGGCGTGTCCAGCGCACCGATCACCACGGGCGCTGCCTCGAGGGCATAAAACGCCGATTCCATGATTCGACTCTGAATCGTATGGCCCAAACCGCCCGACCATTGGGCTTCGTGGAGCACCACAAGGCGGCCTGTACGAAGCACGGAATCAACGCATGGTTGGGCGTCAAACGGCATCAGGGTTCCAACGTCGATGACCTCCACCTCCACGCCTTCCGAAGCCATGGTTGTGGCCGCTTCAAGGGCAAGGTGAAGCATGGCCCCCCACGTCACCAAGGTCACGTCGCGACCGCCTCGGATCACCCTGCTCTTGCCGATGTGGTAACGCTCACCGGAGGAAACCGCTGCGTTGACCGGCCCGGTGTCGACGTGCTGGTTGATGTTCATGTCCCAGCCCGTTTTGCCGCCTCGCAATCCGTACAGGCCGATGTGTTCGAGGATCAACACCGGGTCTGGAAGCGCCGATGCTTCGACGATCATGTCGTAGGCTTGCTGCGGAGTTCCCGGGGCCAGCACAACCAGACCTGGGTCGTTGGCGTACCAACTTTCGATCATGTTGGCGTGATACGGCCCGCTGCGGGTTCGTGCACCCAGCGGGACACGGACGGTCATGGGGCAGTCGGCACCCCAACGCCATCGCAACATGGCAGCGTTGTTGACCAGCGCGTTGTGCGCCAACGCTGCGAAACCACCGAACTGAATCTCGGCCATCGGACGCATACCAGAAAGGGCTGCACCCACCGCGGTGTGAATGATGGCTGCTTCGCACAGCGGCATGTCGACGAGCAGGTTCTGATGACCGGCATTCCGCAGGCCCATGTTGAGGCCGAACGCACCGGCAACTTCCATGTCCTCGCCGATGAAGACCGTGTTGTCCCCCTCACGGTCAGCCACGTCGGCCATGGCCTGCTGGATGGCCCTGGCGTAGGTCCAACCGCCTTGGTCGGCGTAGGTCCATGCCACGTCTCCGACCTGCAACGGTCCATTGGGTGGAGCCTGCATGAGGTCCGCTCCGTTCAATCGCTCGAGGTGGTGTTCCTGCGTTTCTGCATCGTGGAGGCTCGTGATGCCGGAGGTGACGGTGGTGGGGGTTGGCCAAGGCATGGCGTCCAAGGCCTCCAACGCCGCCTGCACCGCATCCAATTCATCGGATTCCATCGTCTCAAGCTCGTCCACCTCAACACCGAGGTCAATCAAAAGCGCACGGTGCGTGGGTACCGGATCTTTCGCCTCCCAATATTCGATGAGCGCCTCGTCCACGTAGCCTTGGGTGGCACCCGAGGGGGCCCCGAGGTACAGGTCGTCGTGGTGATGTGCATGGCCGCAGCCACGCATGGTCTCAATGTGAATCAGGGTCGGGCCACCGCCCTCAAGTCCGAATTCACGTGCTACGGCAACGCTGGCATGAACGGCAGCAGGATCGGAACCGTCGATGGTCCAACCCGGGAAGCCCATCGCCACCGCTTTGTCGGCCCAAAGCTCGACACCGGACTGGTGTGCTGGAGGGGTGTCGAGGGCAATCTGATTGTTCTGGAGGATGTAGGTGATCGGCAGCCCGCGCGCACCGGCGAGGTTCATGGCTTCCCAAAACTCGCCGGACGAAGAGGCCCCCTCGCCGATGCAGGCAACGTGGAAGCGGTCCAATCCTTGCCGCACGGCGGCGAAGGCCAATCCGGTCATGGTGCAGGCCGCGATGGGGAGCGGCGCGGTTGGAGGAAGCACGCCGACGTGCCAAGCCCCGATGTGAAGGTCACGACCTCCCGCGTCGTCCTGACCGCCGTCCATGACGGAGCCGGCCTTGCCAAGGTTTGCAGCCATCACACCCAGCGGGGTGTCGCCCATGGCCAGCGCGAGTCCGACGTCCCGGATCATCGGTGCAACAAGGTCGCCGTCGTAGCCCGCACCAGGACGGGCGTCCAACGGTGCATCTTGTTGCCGGGCGAGCGGGGTCGCCGCCGCGACGATGGCTTCTTGCCACGTGGACCGGAACCCTTTGCCGCCGAAGCGTGAGCCGTCTGGCGCCTCCCGACCTTCGGTGTACAGGACCTTCAGGGCTTCGTCAAGTGCCCTGGTGCGGGTCATCATGCGTTGCCATTCTTGGCGGTGATCCAGGGTGACGGCCATGTAGTGTGCGAGCCTGCGCAAGGTGAGCCGAAGATCGATGAGGACGCGCGTCAAACGGCGTCCGAGGTGCAAGTCGGCGTTCCTCCGAGGAATGATTTCCTCGGCAGCGTCAACGCCCTCGAGGTGACCTGCTTGTTCCGCTGCTCGGATGGCGAAGGCCTCGAGGAAGGATTCGCTGAAACCATGCCAAGAAGCCCCGTCGAAGACGTCGATGCCGCCAATGGACGACGCCCAAGCGTCCACGGCCACGGGGAGGAGGCCTTGGTGCCGTTCGGCCATGAACCTCAGAAGTTCGGCCCGGGCTGCGTCCGCGACCAACGGCGCAACGAAGGAAAGTGGGCCCGAGGGCTTCCATCCGCTGCCGTGAATGCGGGGAAGGTCGCCTTGGGCCATGCGCTCACCGTCCCGGCCACGGAGCGCCGGGCTTCAAACCTCCCTGTGCCTAAGCGTCCTCTTGCGAAGGCCAGATTTTCAGAACTTCTTCCGCAAAGCCAGTGGCGTCCTCAAGTCGGGTCATCAAAGTCAGGTCCGACACCGCTCCAGGACGGCCAAGGTCCCAAAGCAAATCTCGGATGTCCTCGACGCACAATCGAACGTAAGCCAACGTCTCTTTGTCCACGCCAAGCATCGAATCGTCCGCGGCATCCGTCACGGCTGGAGGCGCTTCGTCGAGCACCGATTCCATGGCTTGCTCAACCTCCCTTGCGATCTGGTCTGCCTGACGCTGGAGGGCATCCTGCATGCCCCCGCTGTCCAAGGTTGCACTGCGGTTGGAACCCTTGCTTGGCGCCTCACCGGAACCAAGGGTGACGGATTTTGTCAGGTCCTCAATCGAAGGGCCAGCGGCCGAAGGCGAGGAGGGTTTGGCCGGTGAAGGAGCGACGGTCTCCTCGTTGGCTTCGACCAAACGAGCCATCGTCTTCCGTACCAATTCGACCAGGCCCTCTGGGTCGTCGTCCAATCCTGCGGCATCGGGCATGACCTCCCGCAACAAATCGGCGTTCAGACGATCTGAGCCAAGGAGACCGCGCAACACAGGCATCGCCCAAGAGCCGTCGTCCATGGCGGGAAGTGGGGCAGCAAAACCTCCGCTGAGGCCACCGCCACCAAAGCCCTGCATGGGCACATTGGCCGGGGGCGCAACGGTCCGCTTCTCTGCGTGAGCCCGAACCTGTGCGATTAGCCGGGCCATGTCAATGGGCTTGCTGAGCACCTCGGCGATTCCAGCTCGGGTGGCGCCGATCAAGGCCTCTTGCGAGGTGTCTCGCGACAAGAGGAGGATCCGGGTGCGGGCACCGACTGCAGGGTTCGAAACAATGGACTGTGCAGCATCGTAGGGGCTTCCCTCAGGCCATGACTCCTCGAGGAGCAACACTTCCGGGGTGGTCGCGACGGTGGTGCCCACGGCTTGGCGAAGCGTGCTCGCACGTGTGATTTGGAATCCTTCGCGCTCGAGCGTGTTGGCCAGAAGGGAACGGCGGCCTTCGTTGCCGTCCGCGACGATGACGTGTGCCATGGCCTTCCCCAAGGCGAGAGCGGACGGTGGCGGCCTTCAACCTCTTCCTTCCTTCGACGGCCAGAGAGGGCATCCGAAGGACATCAACCGACGCGGATGTCTTCCGGTGCGTTGGCATACCAACCAAGGATGCCGTCCTGCAAGTTGTACAAACGTGAACCGTCCACGCCGGCTTCCATGAGCATCATGGCCGCCATCATCGAGCGCATGCCGGACTTGCAGTGGATCAAGATGTCCCCTTGATCCGGCAGGTCCGAAAGCACGTCCAACACCTGGGGATGAGGCACGGTCAGTCCGCAGCTGTGCGCCGCCATCTGGGCGTGTTCTTCGGAGGACCGCACATCAAGCACGAAGGGAGACCATCCTGAAGAACGTCGTTGCAAGAACTCCGGCGAGGAAATCTGGTGGAACATCTGGCCTCCCACGTCCGCATCCGTTTCTTCAAGGTGGCGACCGAGATGGCATGCCGGATCTGCCTCCCACAACCGCTGGGCATCGGCCAAATCTTTGGGCGACGTTCGATGTTCCAGCCGTTCAAACCGAAGGTGCCGGGTCTCCAAACCTTGCACGTCAACCATCGTCAGGCGACCTTTTGCCGCCTCACCACGTCCAAGCAACACCTCCACAGCGAGGGCGGCCTGCATGGTGCCGAGCACACCCGGCACCGCTCCGAGGACCCCCACTTCGTTGCACGCTTGAACGGAACCTGGTGGCGGTGGTTCGGGATGAAGGTCCCTGTAGGAGGCTCCCTGCTTGGGTTCAAACAACGCGATGCGACCTTCAAACCGATGCACAGAGGCATGAATCCACGGCAAACCGAGGATCGCACATGCATCGTCGATGAGGTACCGAGCAGGGATGAGGTCCGTGCCGTCGATGACGAGGTCATGCCCTTCGAGCAACGCCAATGCATTCTGAGGGGTGAGCCGCTGCATGTGGGCCTCGACGTGAAGGCCTGGGTCCAATTCCAAGACCCGCTCGCGTGATACTTCGGCCTTTTCCCGCCCGACATCGCTTGTTCTATAGATGACTTGCCGCTGAAGGTTGGAGAGGTCAACGACGTCGTCATCGACGATCGTCAGATGACCAACGCCCGCGGCGGCGAGGTAGAGGAGCACCGGGCATCCAAGGCCTCCCGCCCCGATCACCGCCACGGAAGAGGTGGACAGCCTCGCTTGGCCCTCTTCGCCAATTTCCTCGAGCCGGAGGTGCCGTGCGTGTCGGACGGCATCCACGCCGCGAGCAGGCCGACCGGCGGGTTCAGTCATGCTGAGCCTCAAGCCAGCGTTCTGCGTCGATGGCGGCTTGACAACCCATGCCCGCTGCCGTGATGGCTTGGCGGTAACGGGTGTCCACGACATCGCCGGCGGCAAAGACCCCAGGGACGTTGGTCATGGTGTGCTCGCTGTGGAGGATGTAGCCCTCGTCATCGGTCTGAACTTGACCACCAAGGAAGGACGTGATGGGCTTGTGCCCAATGGCGATGAACGCTCCCGTGCAGGCGATTTCCTCTTCGGAACCGTCGCGGGGGTCGACGAGGACGGCTCCACTGAGGCCCTTCTCATCGGAGAGCCAGCGGCTGACCTCGCGGAAGGTTTTGATTTCGATTTTGGGGTGGGCCGCCGCACGATCGTACATCACCTGAGAAGCTCGGAAGACGTCGCGGCGATGAATGAGGGTCACCTTGGACGCGAAACGGGTCAGGAAAGTGGCTTCCTCCATGGCGGAGTCGCCACCACCAATGACGATCACCTCTTCCTCCCGGAAGAAGGCTCCATCGCAGGTGGCACAGGTGCTGATGCCTCGGCCTTTCTGGGCCTCTTCGCCTTCAGCACCCAGCCAAATGGATTCCGCGCCGGTGCAGACGATCACGGCGTTGGCGTAGAAGGTGTCCCCCTCGACGGTGACCGCAAAGGGACGAGAACTCAAATCCACGGATTCGACGTTTTTGTCCTGAACCTGCAGGCCGAAACGTTCGGCTTGTTCACGGAGTTCCATCATCATCTCAGGACCACCGATACCCTTGGGGTAGCCGGGGAAGTTCTCGATGTCAGAGGTGAGCATCAATTGCCCCCCCGACATGTAGCCGGCGAACATCAGAGGCTCCAGCATTGCACGCGCGGCATAGAGACCAGCGGTGTATCCAGCAGGGCCTGAACCGATGATGATAATCTCATGCACGTCTTTCGACTCGACCATGCGCCAAGCAAGGAAACCCTGTCCTTCAAGGTTCGCGCCAAGAACGGGCGGAGTTAACCCAACATGTGCAGCACGGCATCGATGGCTGCCTTCGCGTGAGGAAGGAGCCGTGGTTCGATGTGCTCTGGATCTGCACCGGGTCCGATGATGCCCAAGCCCACCGGCCGGCCGTACTCCAGTTGAAGTTCAATGAGCGACGAAAGCACGGCCTGACCCATCACTTGTCCGTGCAAGGTTTGTCCTCGTTCGATGATGCCCAAGGTCACGACGGCATCGCACCCGCCATCGAAGAGACGCTTGGTGGCAAGGGGCACCTCGAACGCCCCGGGCACCCAGGTTGGCTCGAGCAACAAAGCGTGATCGAGGTCTTGTGCACGTTGCCGTACCTCGCGCAGCATGTACTCAACTTCCTCCTTGTGGAATGACCCACAGACCACGCCAATTGTGTGTCCTATACCATCACCTCCTGGGCTTTGATGCGCTCAACGGTTTCGACCGCTGCGACCGTGATCGGATCGACTTCAAGGTTGACGCGGTCGCCGATTTTGGCGAGCCCCAAGGTCGTCCTTGCAAGGGTCTCAGGAATGAGATGAAGGTTGAAGCCCTGCTCATCGCAAAGCCCGACGGTCAGGGAAATCCCAGAGATGGCGATGTACCCTTTTTCGAAGATGTAGCGCATGGTGGCCGGTGAGGCTTCGATGCGCAGGTCGCACGTTTCCCCGGCGCGTTTGACGGACACGATGCGGCCTGTGTCGAAGACATGGCCTGAGACCAAGTGACCGCCAACCTCGTCTCCAAAGCGAAGGGCCCTCTCGACGTTGACGGCATCCCCTACGTTGCGATCACCCAACGTGCTGCGTTCCATGCTTTCAGCGATGACGTCGAAGGAGACCTTGTCCTCCTCCACGGCCACGGCCGTGAGGCAGACGCCGTCGATGGCCACGCTGGCTCCGAGTTCAAGCCCGTCCGTGTTTGGGACGGCCACCACAAGGCGCCATGAGGCATCTCGGGGATCGAAGGACAGGACGGTTCCGCACCCTTCAACAAGGCCCGTAAACATCACGCAGCCCCCCGTTCAAGGATACGAGCAATGATCTTGCGTGTGCCGTCAAGGTCACCTGCCAAGCCTTCCACCCGGGTGACCTGAATGCCGTGGTGGCCGAGGGCCTCAAGCCGGTCACGGATCGACCGCTCAGCATGCTCTTGATCGTATCCAAGCGCGATGACGTCAGGACGAACCGCGGGCAAGATGTCGAAGATGGGGACGTCCGGTGCGTTTCCAACGATGGCCTCGTCCACCGGCTTCAGGCCTTCCACCAAGCGTCGACGAAAGGCCATCGGGGTGACCGGGTCGTGCTTGCGCGAGCGAACCGTGTCGTCGTGAGCGACGACGACGGTGAGATGGTCGCCCAAGGCCTTGGCCTGTTCGAGGTAGTGCAAGTGCCCTGCGTGAAGCAAGTCGAACACGCCGACGGCCATCACACGTGTTCCGGTCACGTTCATGCCTCCTGCCTCGAGCCCTTCACGCCTTCGGCTCAAGACCGAGGTGAAGGAGGAGCTCTGCCCCGTGGACGAAAGGAATCTGCTGGCGCTCCGCCCATGCTTCAGCATCCGCCACCTGCAAGGCCGCATCACCGTCGGGTTCGAGCATCTCCGCCCCGATGACCACCGGAACCGCTCCCGCGGCGCGGGCAAGACCAACGGCAAGTTCCGTGTGACCTTGCCTTCGCTTGAGACCATGCTCGGCTTCGCGGCAGACGGGAATGTGCCCTGGCGTTCGGAACTCTTTGCCGAGCATCGCAATGGCTTCGGCTCGCTGAATGCCGTCGCCGAGCACCTGTGACGTCAGTTCTGCAAAGCGGCGTGTGGTGAGCGCCCTGTCGCGATCGGTGATGCCGGTGAAGGTGTCGCGATGGTTGATGGAAAGGGTGAACGCCGAACGGGCATCGTACTGCAAATCGTTGGTGCGGAGGGCGTGCAGGACGGGATGTTCCTGCATCAAGGACGCGTCGGCGTGGAGGTCTTGCAGGTACGGCAACCCGAAGGCCTCTCCGACGTCGTGACCGATGGCGAGAAAGAGGAGTCCGCCGCATTCTTGCCGAAGTCGACGCATGGCCGCAGGGTCGGCGGTCAGCGCAGGAAAGAGCAAGTCCGTCTCGCCCTCGCGGTTCTCCGCGTCGAAAACGCAGACGGGGTTGCCCCGGCCGAATGCGTCGAGCGCTGCCTGCAGGCCAGTGGTCATGTTTGCACGCTTGGCCTCCCCTTCAAGAAGGGTCGTATCGGGGCCTTTCTGCCGGAATTGGGGACGCTTTGACCGGAAAGGGTTCTTCATGGGGGACCATTTCGGCGGCGATGGGGGGAGCACGATGCCAGTCAAATTCGGACCCGCAGGCGTTCCCCTCTCGTGCAAGGGACGCACGATCGTCGAGGGCATGGACGACATCATTGCCCTTGGACTCGAGACCATGGAAGCCCAAACGGTCCGCATGATTCAACCTCAGCACTTCGACCAATACTGGCAGGCGGGTGTGCTCGCCGAAAAGACCGGGTTTGAGATGAACATCCACGGCCCTTACTACAGCGAACTTCTGGGTGGACGGGTGGAATTGGGCCGTTCTCTGGCCAAAATCGAAGCGACGCTTCAGGCCGCCCGAACGATCAACGCTCGCCATGTGACCCTCCATACTGGCCACTACGGCGAGACCGGCCGAGGTCGGGAAACGAACGAAACCGTGGCCAACATCTTCTCCAGCGTCGTCGATCGGTTGGAAACCATCTGGCACGACGACGACGACGAGTTCCCCGTCTTCCCATGGATCAAGAACGGAACCCCCTCAAAAGTCGGCATCGAAACCTCCGGCCGACAGGAATTGTGGGGCAGCCTTGAGGAAGTCCTCGAAGTCGTCAACCACGTCGAGGGCACCATCCCCGTGCTCAACATGGCCCACATTCACGCCCGAGGGCACGGCAGCATGCGAACCTCCGAAGACTACGGTGAATTGTTCGACCAGGTCCGCGAAACCATCGGCACCAAGGAATTCTACTGCCACTTCTCCGGGGTCGAGCACCGTGGTGGCAACGCTCAGTTCTACACGCAGATCAAGAAATCCGACCTCAACTTCGAACCCTTGGCCGAGTTCATCGTCGAAGACGGCGGATGGCTCGACATCACCCTCATCTCCGACTCGCCCCTGCTTGAACACGACGCGATGTACATGCTCCAGAGCATCGAGAAATCGCGCCACAAGCAAATCGAGCGAAAGGCCCGCGAGGACCGACGACGAGCCCTTGCCCTCCAAACCGGAGCCAGCATCGAGGATCTGAAGGCTCGAGAAGCAGAACAAGCCGCGCTCCGCACCGGCCAAAAAGCCGAAGCCGCAGAAGAGGAATCCGCACCTGAGCCCACGCCAGAGCCAGAAGCAAAGGCCGAACCAGAACCTGCCGCTGAACCTGAAGCAAAGCCCGCCAAGGCCAAAGGCAAGGGCAAAGGCAAGGGCAAGGCAAAAGCAGCCAAGAAAGAAGACAAAAAGAGCGACGACGACGTTTTCGACTTCGAAGAGGACGACGACGACCTGTTCTGAACAGGCCTCAATCGAGCCCGTAGGTTTCGATTTCGAGGGTTCCGCTTAAGACGCCAACGGGCCCCGTTCAACCGGTCACCATGGCACGTATCGCGGTCCTTGGGCTTGGGAATTGGGGGACGGCCATCGCCCGAATCTGGCTGGAAGACGGTCATACCGTCAACGGCTGGACCATCGAAGAAGAGGTGTACGCCTCCATCATGAACCGTGACGTCAACGACAAGTACCTCCCTGAGCGTTCGCTCAAGGGCCTCGAGGTGACCATGCGCATTGAGGACGCCATCGATGACGCAGAAATCGTCGTGTTGGCCGTGCCCTCTGCTCACATCCTTGGGGTGGTCGAATCCTTGCTCCCTCACCTCCGTCCTGGCCACGTCCTGTTGGACCTCGCCAAAGGCCTCGCACCTGGAAAACGCCTCATTTCCGAAGCCATCGAAGCGATGCTCGAAGCACATGAGATGCGCAACGCGCTCGCCGTGCTCACCGGCCCAACCATCGCGCCCGAAGCCGCCGACGGCGTGATGACCACGGCGCTGGTCGCGAGCTCGGACTTGGCGGTCGCCACCCGCTTGGCACAAACCCTCAGCACACCGACCTTCGTGCTCCATCCAGCGGGAGATCCGGCGGGAGCGGAACTTTGGGGCGCGTTCAAGAACGTCGTCGCGTTGGCCTGCGGCCTTGTGGATGGACTCAAGCAAGTCGGCACCATCGGGGGTGACAACCTGAAAGCCGCGATTTTCTCGGCCGGCTTCAAGGAAGGTTGCCTCGTCTTGCCCCAGTTGGGTGCACGTGCAGACGTGGCCTTTGGCCCCGCGGGCTTGGGCGACCTCTACGTGACGGCAACTTCGCCCCACGGTAGGAACCGCGCGATGGGCGAAAAGTTGGGCAAAGGACGCACCTTGGAGGAGGCCCTTGAAGAGATGCACATGGTGGCAGAAGGCGTCCGTGCCGCACGGATGTTCAAGCAACGTTCCGAAGACATGGGCATGGACCTCCCCTTCGTGGCCGCCCTCAACGATCTGCTCGACGGAACGATTTCTCCAGAGGAATGCTGCCGCCGCATGGTCAGCCTCTGAGGGCGAATCCCTCATGTGCCCCGGCCTTGTCCAAAGGACATGGCCGACCTGACCGAACTTGAGGAGCGCCTGCACGCGTGGCTCGTTGAGAGCGATTTCGAAACGGTGGCCTGGAGCACCAAGAAAGCTGCCAAGGCGTTCAAGGTCGAGGAAGAAGCCATCCTCGAGGCCGTGGCCAACTTGACGCGGAAACTTCCCCAGCGCATCCAAGTGTCCTACAGCGACGGCGCCATGCACATCGCTGCTGAGTGATCATTCCTCGGCATCCCCACTGGCCAGCAGGCCAGCCGGAACCAACACCGACCACCAAGATGCCCTTTTCTTTCGTGGCTCATCGGTGAACAACGAGCGGGCAAGGATCGAGAATTGGTCCAGCACCAACACGACGACGAAGATGATGATCAGGTATGCCATGACCTTGTCGTACTGCAAAAAGCGCAGATAGAGGTTGATGTAGTACCCGATGCCACCTGCCCCGACGATGCCGATCACCGTGCCGTGCCTGACGTTGTACTCGAACATGAAAATGGCCTGAGAAATCAAGCCGTTGGCGGCTTCAGGAAGCACGACGCCAAGGTTTCGCTCAAGCCATCCATGGCCCATCGCTCGGGAAGCATCGAGCGGTTCCCGTTCCAGCCCTTCGATGGCTTCGTACTGGAGTTTGCCAAGGTACCCGACGGTGTACACCGTCATGGCGAGGATGCCAGCAAAAGGACCCAAACCGATGAGGATGACGAAGAAGATGGCCCACACAATGCTGGGCAAACTTCGGCAGGCTGCAAGGACGGCGCGAGAGAAAAAGGTCAACCATGTTGGGTTGAGGTTTCGAGCCGCGAACAAGGCCATGGGCAAGGAGAGCAAGCACCCCAACACGGTTGCAACAAAGGCAATCTTGAGGGTCTCAATCATCCCAAGCCATGCCGTGGAACAGGTGAATTCGAAACCCGGACCACGTTCGCATGCCGGATAGGCTTGAGGTTGCATGACGCTCCAATCGGGCGGCCACAAGGACTCGTTCACGAAGACAAACAGGTTGGAGAACCCGTTGCTGAGCCTCCCCCAGTCTTCGATCATGCCGTTTGCAACCAGCAAGGCGGCCCCGAGCAAGACGGCAAACACGAGCGGCCACCGTACTCGGAACCACACCTCGTGAAACAGGGACGGAGGAAGCGGCTTGCTCATGCCTCCACCTCCAACAACCGACCGTCTTCGACGTGAAGGAGGCGGTCGGCCATTGACCGGGCTCGTTCGATGTCGTGCTCGACCATGAGCATGGACGATTGCTGTGACGTGACGTACTCCATGACCGCCGAACGGACGCTCTCCATCGTCGCTGGGTCCAGCTCACCGAGGAATTCGTCTGCGAGCAAAACCCTGGGCCGTTGAGCCAACGCTCTGGCCGTCGCGACACGCCGCTGTTGTCCGCCGGACAACTTGCGAATCGGCGCATGGAGTTTCCCTTCGAGCCCGAGTTGTGCGATGGCCTCTCTGGATCGTTCGCGTGCTTCAGCAGAGAAGGGCCAGAACCGGGACGAGGTGCCCGTCAAGGCCCCCAGAACCACGTTGTGCCGCACGCTGGCGTGGCGGACCAATCCAAGGCGTTGAGGAATGTACCCCAAAGACCCCCGAGGAGGGGTGGTGTGCCCCTCCCCGTGCACGACGTGACCTTCGAGGGGCGGAAGCAAACCGGCCATCGTCCGCAGGAGCGTGGTCTTCCCGATGCCAGAAGGCCCCGTGATGGCGATGATTTCCCCTGGACGCACCGTGAGGTCTATCCCTTGGATCAGCGGTTCGCTTTTCGAAAACCCGACCGAGAGACCCTTCACCTGAAGGAGTCCGTTGGCCATGCCTTTCCCACCTCGTGAGCCTTCTGAGTCTTTCGTGTGCTGCACTCGTCCAACCGGGGGTCAGGCGGGATTGAGCGACAACCTCAGCCCTCGATGTCGTACTTCTCGTCGTAGTAAGCGGCGATCCCTGGAATGTTGCTGATGGCGTCAGAATAGCTGCCAAGATGCCCTTCGGACGTGGCAGAAACAAGACCGGGGGTGTTGAGCACATGCTCAAGCACGCCGGCCGCTGCGGGGTCGTCGGCCATGCCGATCAAGGCAGCACGGACCGCGGAAGCCTTGCTTTCATCCATGGAATCTGGGTTGTACATCACAGGATGGCTGGGAGCTTGTCCAAAACTTGGGAGCGGCACGTAGCGTTCACGGTCGAGGCACCATGCCTCGTTTTCCGTGGCATTGGTGTTGGCGCAGTAGCCGTCCACGGTGCTGTCTTTGGCAAAGGCCACGTCACCGACGCCTTCTGAGAGGCACTTGACGGCCCCGGCGTACCCGTAGTAGGGCGTACCGGAATCAGGGATGGACGCATTTTCATTGAAGAATCCGTAGATCGTGTTACGAAGCGATTCGACGTCGTTTGGATTCCCGACGACGTTCGCATGCCCTTGTCCAATGAGGTAGCCCATTGGAAGGAGCATACCGGCCGACTTGAGCCAACCCGTGTGGCATGACGTCTTGCCTTCGAGCAGGGCGAATGGATCTGTGGAGGGGTCGTCGTCGAGCGCGGCTTGGGCCATTTCGCTGTCTGAGAGCACCCAAGCATGGGCGTTGTAGTAGGTGCGGCCGTCCGAATTTTGGTCCACCGCAAGGACCTCCAAGTCGTACTGTTGCCAGCCGACCCAGGCGGCTCCACCGTCGAGGATGGCGATGTCCGCGTTGCCAAAGCGAAGCGCTTCCAGCATCGCACCCTCGGATTGGGTGTTGTAGAGCTCGACGTCCATGTCAAGCACCTCGGAGAGGTAATCCGCAAGCGCTTGAGGGTTCTCGTCGACGGTCGCGTAGTCGTCGCGAACCTCGTAGGCGATCACCAAGGTGTCTCGCTCGTCGTCGGTACCTTCGGCCGTTCCAAGGCATCCGGCCAATGACATGAGCAGGAGAAGGCCAAACAAAAACGCCGCTTTGAGTGTCGATGTCTTCGTTGTTGGTGGTTTGAATTTCATTGAATGACCTTCTGGTTTAGGTCGCCCGAAAAGTCGGTTGCATATGAAGTTTCGTCTGCCCTAAACTTTTGCTCCTTTCGCCGCCCACCACGTTTCCACTTCCGCTTCAGCCATCGGATCGGAGGCCAACGTCGGGTGACCAACCGGTCGCACGACGGTGAGCAATTCCAAGCAGCCAGCACTGCTCGCAGGTGCGGCGATGAGCACCACTTCTCCGACCTTCACCCCGTCACCGCTCGCCGTCAAATCCGAGGTCACGTCCCAACGACGGAAGGCCAATTTCGTCAATTCGCCGTCCAACCGGTAAGCGTTGGTCGACGCTTCCCCCGCGACAGGCTTGAGGCCGAGGGTATCCCCGTCCACGGGAACTGGAAGGGGCGCGGATTCTGTCAACAACAGCACGGCGTCCCGCATTTCCCGCTCGGCCATGTTGATCATGTCACCGAGGACAAGAACACCACCCGACATGCCTGCGTCTGCTCCCTGCCACGGCACGCGCATGCTCGAAACGGTCACCACCGCGACGTCAACCCCGTCACGGTCACCCGTCAACAGATGATGGCGTTCGACGAGGTGGGGCCAAGGCAAGCCTCGATCCTCCATGGCTTCGATCGGGTCACCAAAGGAGGCCACCGTCGTTGGTGCCGGTGGAGGGAGAAAGCCGACAAGGAGGAGGCCGAGCAAAACCGATGCCACCATCCCCCAACGTGGGAGGCGTTCATCCGTCCACGCGGCACGGCCAGCTGGGCTCAGCCAAGAGAGGAGAAAGCACCCTGCACCAACCAACAACCAGCCCCCTGGCAGGACCCACCACGCCACGAGAAGGCCAAAGAGCACGAGGAACCGCACACGACGATCGCCTTCGACGCGCCAAAAGCCCCCTGATGCAGCCTCTGAATCCTTGGCCGCTGTGCGCCATGCGACCAACAGGTCGACGCCAACCACACAGGCCAGCATCACCAGCATAGGGAGCCAATCCAGCATGACCTTCGACGTCTGGTGCGCCCCACCAACGTTCAAGCCTGCGGCCTTCATGGCTCGCATGAGGACGGTCCATGCAGGTGACGCTTCAACTCGAAGGCGTCACCTTTCGTCACCTCGTCCCCGACCCGCATCGGCGCTTTCGCCGAAAGTTGGGCCCTGGCATCCATGCGATTGACCTCAGCCTTGGTGAAGGCGAACTCATCGGCTTGGTGGGACGAAATGGGGCAGGAAAATCGACCCTGCTCAAGGTCATGGCCGGCATCCTCACGGTGCAAGATGGCCGGGTGTTGGACCGGAAAGGGACACCACAGCCCGCGCACGCCTTGCGCAAGATGATTGGACACATGCCTGAACAGGTGCGCTGGCAAGGCAAACGGACGCCCCTCGCCATGCTCCAAGAACTGGCGGTCATGGACGGTGGGCGGCTAGATTTGGTGGAAGGCGCAATTCGGCTTGTTGGTCTGCAAGAGCAAACGATGCTCCCCATGGACGCGCTCAGCCAAGGCATGCGGCAGCGCCTGACCTTGGCTTCGGCGATGCTCGGTAGCCCGGACGTGCTGCTTCTGGATGAGCCCTACAACGGGCTGGACCCCGCGGCAGCACGCAGCCTGACCCGCGTCCTGACGCGGCTGGCTTCGCGGGGCGTAAGCGTCGTCATTTCCTCCCACCACCTCCACCAGCTCGAGGGTGTGGTCGACCGCTTGTTGCTTCTCGACCGTGGTCGGCTCATCGCTGAAGGGCCGGCGGACGGTTTGGCCGACGAACTTGGCCTCGAACGGCCATGGGAAACCGTCGTCGAAGGTCAGCGACCTGACGTGGAGGCCGAGGTTGAGGACCTTGGCCAAGGACGGTGGCGCATCCGAGGACCGAGGCTGACGGCCTCACTGATGGATTCCATCGGCTCAGCCAGCGTGATCGAACATGGTCGCCGCAAGGTGAACCTCGCCGATCTGCTCGACCGCGCCACAATGGGGGAAGAAGAATGAGCCCATCCGCACGCGTGGCTTGGCTCACCGGACGTCGTGCAGCACGTCAATGGATGTCCACAAGAACGGTGGTGGCCTTGCCCTTGCTCATTTTGGCCATTCCCGGTGCAGCGTGGGGGCTCTCCGACCCAAACACCACCCTCCCGGCAGACATTCCTCTGGACACCCCAATGCAGATGTTGTTCGTGTCCAGCCTCTTCGTCCTGCTGACCGCCACCCTCGCGGCCGTCCTCTACGCATGGGACGGGGTCAGCCGGGACCGAGCCTCAGGCGTGCTCGAGGTGCATTTGGGACGCGGCATGGGTCGGCGAGGTCAAGCCACCGTGATCGCAGCAAGCCATCTGATGGTCACCACCTTGCCGGTGATGGTCCTGGCGGTGGTGGCGATCGTCATCATCCGAATCCGTACGGGAGCGTGGGCTTCGTTCGGCGATTCGGTCGTCTTTCTCGGCTCGACGATGCTCGTGGTCACATGGTACACCACCATTGCACTGCTGGCCTCCTCGTATGCACGTGACCAAGGAACGGCCATCGCGTTCGGCGTCGGCGTCTGGTTCCTGTTCACGATGCTCTGGCTCCTGGTGACCAGCGTGCTGGCAGGGTTGGCCGGCATCGAAGTTGGCTCAACGGCAAATGCCCAGTGGGTGCAATTTGAAGCGGTGGTGGACTTGCTTTCTCCCAACGGCGTGTACCATCATCTGCTCGAACTGCGATTGGAAAACGTGGACCGGGGCCTTGGCGCCGGCCCGGTGATCGTCGCTGCCGTGGCCTGGACCGTTCTGCCTCTTTGGTGGTTCCAACGTCGAATGGAAGGCCTTGTCCCCTGAGGATGTTGGCGAGCATTCAAGCCCAAAGGGGCCCTGCCTCCACCATGACCACCCGTTTCACGGCTTGGGTCCTCCTCTCGCTCTTGCTCTTGTGCACCGTGCCGTTGTCGGGTCCAGAGGAGCCGTTGAACGAACCGCATGAGGCCATGACCACCGAGGGCCGGCAACTGACCGACGTCAACTGCTCCGGCATGACCTTTGAAGACCTCTTCAGTTACGATCGAGCTGACTTCGACGTCCAGATCGACGGCGCATGGTCCGGTGCTGCCATCACCGCCACCGCGTACGCGGTCGATGCACGGGCCTCTGCCGTTCGCACCGATTTGGACGGCCTCTTCGATGGAATTCCCGGAGGGAACGATTCGTGGATTTCCACCGACGAGCGAGAAGCCGTTCGTTCGGTGGGTCCTGATTGCATTGCAGACATGGACACCCGCATGGCCTTCCATGTAGGAAATGCCGTTCGCGACCGCGCCGATGCACCCAACGTGGTGAAATTCATCGAGAACGGCATCGCCCTTGACGAGCGGAACTTGGTCCCTGAAGACCACCCGCAAAACCGGAAATGCGCAACCTTCGGCACCACGACCAACTGCCGAGAAGTCCCTGTCTCCGCCACTGAAGCGACCGAAATCGACCTGTTGATCGATGAAGGCGAATCGAACAACGCTGGTTTCGATGCCATCGAAAATCCAGCGGACGAGGCCTTCAGCCTCTCCATCGTGACCACCAACATGACCCGCGCGGGCATGGTGTTGACCTTCCCCCCCGTGCCCGGCCTCATCCTCGGCGGATGGGCGGTGATGGACGATGGCGTGTCCAACACCGAGGTGCCCGCCCCCGTGACGAACCGGACAGAAAACGGCAATCTGGTCGTCGAACTTGAACTGGATTATCCAGAATCGTCCTACCCGATGGAACGGGAATTGTTCCTTGATTTCACCACGGAGGACTTGACGATCAACGATCCGCCGGAGTGGATGAGCAACGCACCCGACAACGGAACACGAATCGCAATGCCCCCGAACGCGGAGACGGTCGACCTCAGCCCAAGCGAAGTGGCGCTTTGGGTCACCGACCGGCACGGGTGGCACCTCGAATGCGAGGGGTCCAACGGCTGGAACATCACCCATGACATCGGCGAAGCGCCCACCTTGCACCGAGGCCTCACCCGCGAGGGCGAAGTCATGTGTTCTGCCGTGGACGGGTACGGCAAGGTCTCCGAAGACAGCCGCATGTGGTACGGTGCCGTTCCCTTCGAGGTGAACGCGAGCCTGGCCGACAACCAACACGTGGTGGTGGACATCACACCCGAGGGCTCCACCGGATACACCTTGGCAGCCAACCTTGTCCAAGGCGAAAGGAGCACGGCGAGCATCACCATGACGGTCACTGGCCCGACCATGTTCGACCACACGACTCAGGGGCTGCGTCCCGGCGGATTGGTCTGGGAATATCGCCTCACTGGTGGAGGCTGGTTGGCTGCTGATGCCCGCATCAACCTTGGAATTGAATTGCCAAACACACCGCCGTCGCTGACCTTGACCCGAGGACTGGACGGTTCGAACGGGACGATGAACGCGCTGGGAACCAGCATCATCGTTGCCGGAGAGGTCTACGACCCAGAAGGTGAGACGCTCAGCCTGTCCTGGCGCCTTTGCGGCGCCTCGTCCTCCGATATACGCTTGGAAGGCATGGTGTGGGAAGCGGACGTTCGAACCATTGCCTGCGAACAACAAGGCGTCGAGGAGTACACGATCACGGTCACCGCCGAAGACGCCTCTGGCGGCTCCTCCTCCCTCACGTTCACGGTCGACATCGAAGCGGAGGAAACATCGGAACCCGAGCCATTTGATGCCTCGGATGAAAAAGGTCGGGGCGTGCCAGGACCCGGTGTCGGAATGGGCATCCTCTGCCTTTTGGGAGCCGCCCTCAGCCGCCGCTCAGGTGGACCTCACCCACCGGCATCCTGAAAGGGACCTCGGAACCGGGTCGAACCAGAGATGATGGCATGTTCGACGGCACCGTAGAGCGACAAAGCCACGAAGGCGGCCTGTTGGTGCCCTTCTCCGGACCCTCCCCTGCCCTCGGCAGCGTCCTCGTCGACGGTGAGGGGCAATACGTCGGAAAGGTCGACGGGGTCTTGGGCACCACCGAAGAGCCGTTGGTGCATCTTGCCCACCTCGACCGAAACCGATCCGTGGAAGAGACCATTGGCCTCAAGGTGAGCATTCGTGCCCGTAGCGAAAACCGCTATGGAAACGACCGTGGTGGCCGTGACCGCTTCCAATCAAACGACCGTGGACGAGGTCGTGATGACCGCCGTGGCGGCCGCGACCGCTTCCAATCCAACGACCGTGGGCGTGGTCGTGACGACCGGCGAAACGGTGGCGACTGGAGTTGCCCCAAGTGCAACAATTCCAACTTCGCGTTCCGAACAGAATGCAACATGTGCGGTGAGCCACGCGGCGATACCCCGAGGAAACCCCGTGACAACCGTGGCGGTTACGACCGACGTGGTGGCAACGACCGTGGTCGTGACCGCTTCCAATCCAACGACCGTGGTCGTGGCCGTGACAACCGGAGGAGCGGAGGCGACTGGGATTGTCCGAAATGCAACAACCACAATTTCTCGTTCCGAACAGAATGCAACAGCTGTGGCGAACCCCGAGGCAACACCCCTGACCGTCCGAGCGACGACCGTGGCGGTTACGACCGCAGGAACGATCGACGCGGTGGCTACGACCGGAGGAACGACCGACGTGGCGGCCAAGAGCGAGGTTCCTATGAGCCCAAGCCTGGTGACTGGACCTGCAACGACTGCGGTGCAAACAACTTCGCAAGCCGAACGACGTGCTACAAGTGTGGGCCTGACGCCCGTAGCCGCGGAGGCGACCGGCGCGGATACGGTGGCGGAGGCGACCGACGCGGTGGAGACCGTCGCGGATACGGTGGCGGAGGCGACCGACGCGGTAGAGACAATCGTGGATTCGGTGGCGGAGGCGACCGACGCGGTGGAGACCGTCGTGGATTCGGTGGCGGAGGCGACCGACGCGGTGGAGACCGTCGTGGATTCGGTGGCGGAGGCGACCGACGCGGTGGAGACCGTGGCGGACCCCGCCAAGACCGTGGATTCGGTGGCGGAGGCGACCGACGCGGTGGAGACCGTGGTGGACCCCGCCAAGACCGTGGATTCGGTGGCGGAGGCGACCGACGCGGTGGAGACCGTGGCGGCGGTCGCAAGGACGCCGAACGAACTCAGATTCGACCAAGAGGAGGGCGATCCCCCTTCCGGGGTTCGAAAGGGAAGTCCGGAGGCCATGCCCACAACCGTGGACCCAAGCCCATTCGCCGGCCGCGCAGTGACGACGATTGAAGGTGAACACCGTGGCTGAGGACCTCTACCTCGATGCCTTGGAAGCCCTCAGCGAAGAGCGGCGTGAGGATGCCATCGCGCTGGCGACGACCTTGGTTGGCGCAGAACCTGATCATGCCGCGGCATGGGCCCTGCTCTCTGACGCTTACATTCCAAGCGATCGAAAGGTCAGAATGACCCTCGATGACACCGCGAAGGCCATCGGTGCGACGCGCTTTGCGGTCAAACTCGACCCGCGGCGCACGGACCTTTGGATTCGGGGCGCCCACCTCATGCGGTCCATCGGCTGCTGGGAGGACGCCCTCCAATGGTGGCAAGATGCGCGCCATCACATGCCGAAGGAAGCGATGCCCCTTGTGGAGCAAGCGACCATCTTGGCGGACTTGGGCATGTACGACGAAGCGGCGGAACGGCTTGAACAACTGATTGAGGAGAACCTCGATGTGGGGCCGAGCCAGAACGCACGCATCATGTCGCTGCTGAAGTTGGTACGCAAGGCTGCGACAAGGGAGCAATCCATGCTCTTCCGTCCGTGGGAACCACGCCATCATGGGTGGGACATCATCGGCTTGAGGATGAACCGTGGCCCGATTTCTGAGAACACCATTTTCCTGATGACCGCGGGGCCAGCGCTCCTTCTCCTGGTGCTGATGGCACAAAATCAGACGCAAAGCGGCCTGTCGGGCTTTTGCCTCATTTCCTTGGCCATCTTGGCCACCACCATCATTGGGATGCGACTTGCACGACGTTGGCATCAACAGATCAACCGGCCTGCCCTGAATCTTGTTCGAGCCATGGACGTTGAGGCATCCTCTGGTTACGTGCTGATTCCGGAAAAAATCCGCACGTCTCGGCTTCACGCGGTCCTTCTTCAACGCACACCGCTGGCCTACCAAGAGCGTGTGCTGAAGATCGTGGAACGGGGCCGTGCATGGCCGAGCGGTCAACTCCCGAAGTTGCCTGATTTTGATTCCCATCTCGATGAACTCGGTTTCATCGAGGACGATGAAGAGCCTGAACTCGAGCCGTTTTTGGACGAAGAAGACGAACATATCTCGGAATCCGAATAAAGATTCCTTGTTTCGTAATTCGTTTGCCCAAATTTGCCGGTGAGTTTAAACCATCTGGAGGCATAATGCCACAGATGTCAGAAGAATTGACCAAACCCCGAGCACTTGAAGAAGACCTGCGGCTCCCTGCCGCTTCTCACGCACACCAACCGAATTGGACACCCGTATGGGTGCCTGTGTTGATCGACGGCGTCAGGGCCCGCGCCTTTGTCGGCAACGACGGTGCCCACAGCGAAGTCATCCGCATCGAGTTTGACGGCAACACGCCACCCGGAGAACTGACGGATTCCTTCCGGACGAAGTACTTCCACTTCCTCGCACCAGGCCGCTTGTCATGGGGCCATGACGGCCATGAACACGACATCCTGCTCGCGCTGGATCACGTGCCTCGCACATGATCACGGCCGTGCCGTGAACGTGGTCACTGTTGCTGCTGGAGGGCCGCTTGGGCGTACTGAGCAGCGTATTGCTGCGCAGTCGCCTCATCGTAGCCCTGTTGCGTGAGTTGGGTGAGGTACTGTTGGTAGTACTGTTCGTACAGACCAGCCCCGGCTGGAGCAGCAGCGGCCTGCGTGGCTGCTGCGGCACCGCCCAACTGACCGGCGTACTGTTGTGCATGAGCCCGTGCGGTTTCCTCAGGGTAACCCTGAGCCACAAGCTGCTGGACGTACTGCTCAACGGGATCCTGTTCAACCATACCCATGGTGAAATCGACGTTCTTGACGCCATCGTCGTCACCACCACGGCGGAGGACGAGCAGCGAGAGGATCACAAGAACCAGAATCGCACCGACAACGCCACCGATGACCGTCATGCTCAGACCGCTGTTTCCGTCACCTTCCCGGAGTTATCCACCGGAGGCGACCACGTGCCCGTGATCGGGTCATAGGTCCATGCTCCTTCCCAAGCGCAGGCGCCCTCAACGAGGACGAAGCGACCACCGGCTGCTTCCGCATCGGGATCTGCTTCGAGACCCTGGCAGGGCGCCAAGTTGACCTCCAGCCACTTGATGGTGACCCATCGCTCGCCGCTCGTGCTGTCGTACTCGTAGATCTTGATGAAAATCCGTTGCGTTTGGCTGACGTTGGAGTACATGCCGTCAAGTGAGAGGTTGAGCACGAAACTGTCGCCGTCCCCAAGCCCGTCCTTCGTCTTGGCAAAGGTGCCGTCGGTCTCAGCGTTGAATTTCTGAATCGGCGTCAGTTGGAACGTGTTCTCTTCGAAGGCAATTTCCACAAAGACGTCCGTCTCTTCCTCGGCTCCGGTGATGACGGAACCCGACACGGAAATCGTGTCCTCAACCACACGGGAATTGTTGGCGCTAAAGTCGATGTCGACCACCGGTTCTTCGTCGCCAAAGCCATCAGGAACGACGACGAAGTAGAAGCGGTACTTCTCGGACGTCTCACCTGCACCGTCGGTCACGATCAGCTCGATTCGAATCTGTGATTCTTGCTCACCGAAGGAATCGATGGTCACGTTTCGGAAGGTGTAGGTCCACTCGCCTTGACTGGCGGCGTTTTCGGTGTAGATGCCCTTCGGGACGTTGAATTCACCGTACGGTTCGTCGTTGTAGACGGTCCATTCGTAGCTCGAGATTCCGGTGCCGGTCAGGGCATCGGGGTCAAAGGATGCTCCTGCATCGAAATCGATGGACGTCTCTCCGTCTTCATCAAGCGTCAGGCGGTACACCTCCCATTCCCCTTCGACGTTCTGAACGGTCTTCATCTCCGTCAGTTCAAGTTGGTCCGCATAGTCACGGTCTTCCGTGACGACGATGGCGCTGGCGTTGGGGCTGAATTCGTCCGCCTCAAGGTCGTTGGTTTCCAACACGACCTCGATGGTGCGTGCGTGGCCTGCTGCGTCGTGAAGCATCAGGGTCACGGTCCATGTGGCCCCCGTGCGGCAACCGGTCACTTCGGAAATGTCTGCTTGACAGAAGGTCGCCATGGGATTCGTGTCCGTGCTGTAACTCACGCCACTGGCCATGGCACTGCCGTCCCACGCGGTTGGCCCGTCAAGGATCCAGTCTGCCGTGAGCGCCTCTGTGGTGGCCGTCGTGTAACCGAACGTGAGGTCGGCGTCGCTCTTCATGTAGCGCAGCTTGTACTCGTTGGTGGAGGCGTCGATTTCCGGAACCTCGCCGTTGATGGTAAGGTCGAGGCCATTGCCCCGGGTGCCGAAGCCGTTCGGGTACTTCGAGACCTGGTAATCGAGCATGTTGCCCAACAACGGGAAGGTGGTGCTGTCGGCGCGTGCCGACACCGTTGCAACGTCCATGGTGGTCACGATCATGCCACCGTCGTAATACGAGCACACGCCAAGGATGGTCTCGGTTTGCAAGACCGATTCGGCCTGCGTACGGAGGAGGCTCTGGAAGGAGCCACCGGCTTCCATGAAGCCACCGCACTCTGCTGGGACCGATCCAATGTCGTTTTGAGCCGTGCTCAAGACGGCGGTCGCGACGGTGGTGTCGGCATCAAAGCCCTGGAAGTTGGTGCTGTCCACGTTGTCCAAAATTGGGTGGAATGGGTCGGCGATGTCAAGATCCGCATATCGAATCTTGGTGGTGTCCGTGGCGCGACTCTGGATGTTCAGGTCGAGCGGCAACCGCTTTTCAGTCGCAGTTCCAAGGCCGTAAATCTGGTCGCCGTGAGGCGCCATGTGAGCCTGAATGGTGTTTCCGGCGTTCATGAAATTCTCAAGCGTCTGCTTGTTTGCGCTCAACTTCTGGTAGTATCCAAGGCCACCGTCATCGATGTCCTTGGCCGCGAAAGGCGTCTGCCAGGGCAGAACGACCTTGTCGTACTTCAGGATCCACGTGGTCGTCAGGTAGTCGTTCCAGTCGTCGATTTCGTATTGGGTGTAGGACATGCCCATGAGAACGAGGTCTTGCTTGATCGTTGACGTTCGAGTGGTGCTTTCGCTGAGGATCGCGATGTCGATGGCGTCGGCAAAGGACGCGTGGAAGTACCGCACGTTACCGCTGGATTCGCCCGTGGCCGCAATGGTGGCGCTGTAGCTGATGTTGTAGGTGCGTCCATCTTGCCAGCCCGTCCATGGCGTGAAGGTCAATTCCTCACGCTCTTGAGGATCGAGGACAATCGGACTGCTCGTCGTGCCGTAGGTGGTCGTGTGGGCCGTTGTTGGGTTGGCTGGATCGGTGATGTCCTCGACGTTCATCGTGAAGACGTACTCGCCGGTGAGCACTCCGTTGATGGCCGAGAGGCTCCAGTCGTGCGTTTCAGCGGAATCCGTCGGAAGCGTGCACGCCAGGGTCTGGTCGTCCAAGCAGGCCAAAGTGTTCGGCTTTGACAGGGAGATGTCCACCGACTCGACGTTGAAAATCACGCGAGCGAGGTTGTTCGAGGTCTCGACTTCGTCGGCTCCGAACCACGACGTCCCTTGGGTCGAGTTGTCGAAGACGGTCTCGGCCTGAATCATGTAGACGCCGGCGGTGAAGTCGTGGCTTGCGACGACGGTTTGGGCCACGTCCTCAGCGTCCACGCCGGTACGGGACACGGTGTACTCGTTGTCGAGGGTGAAGGTGAACTCGAGCAGCGAGATGTTGTTGAACGCGATGCCGTTGAAGCCGTCGTTGATGCCGTTGCGGCCGTCGTCGTCGGAGCGGAACACGAAGTCGATCTGCACCGTGCTGCCTGCGAGCGAGATGCACTCGCGAGCGCCCAGGTTGGCCCCAGCGGTGGTGTTGGTGATGATGAGGTGCGTCATGTCAATCGAGCGAGACGACACGAGATCTTCGGTGTTGAAGAACACGTTGTAGTTTCCACCGGTGCCGTCGTTCCGAGCAGCGTCGCCGGTGAACTCGATTTCATCGTAGTTGATGACTTGCGCTTCGGTGCCGTTGATGAAACCGTCGTCGTTGAGGTCGGTACCGCAGGTGCCGTCTTCGTCGTAGTCGTTCCATTGTCCGAGCAAGTTGGCCTTGTAGTCCGTGCCGTCCTTGTTGTAGCGGAACTCGATGGACGCCGTGTCGCTTGGGTCGTTGTTTCCTTGGGAATCGGTGGTGAAGAAGGTGTCCGCGTAGTACTCGAAGTTGAGCGCCACGAAGTCACCGGTCATCGAAGTCATGTCCACGTCGGGGATGGTCATGGTCTCGTTCCACTCCTCGCCGTAGCCGTTGGTCGCGGTGTCACAGGGGTGACCGAACCAATACGCCGCTTCACCGAAGATGGCCTCGCTGCAGGAGGCTTCGGTGTAGATGGCCCCGTTGGGGTTGCCGTCGTGGCTGAAGCGGTACCCTTGGCTGGTGGTCTCAAAGGACTCCTCACAGACCTGGCTTGGGTTGCCACAGTAGATGTCGGAGGGAAGGGCGGAGAAGACCGAGGCTTTCACGTCGAAGTCCACTTCGGTGTTGCCCCAGTTGTTGGTGGTGACCACGATGTCGAAGGTGTCCTCAGCGTAGAGGGCCCCAGCGCGGAAGTTTTCGATGCCTTCGACGGCGGGGTCGAAGACGTTGAAGGGCGTCAGGTAACCGACCGCGTCGTCGTTGAGGTCCTGCTCGTCCCATGCGTTGTTGGAGAGGACCGCGGAAACCCGGTAGGTGGTGTCGTTCACCAGGCTGGCCGTGATGGACGTGGTGTACTCCTCACCGGGTGCGAGCGGGTTGGCCGCGAGGTCGATGGTGGCTTGGGATTGCTGAGGGTTGGGGAGGAAGGCCGTGTTCTGCTTGTAGATGGTCAGGTTGTCCACGGCAAAGCCGTCGTAGCCGTCCCAGAGTTGATCGTCGTCGTCTGCGGTGGAGCCCTGGAATCCAGTGCGGAATCGGAAGCGGATGTCCACCGTTTCACCGGCCCAAGGAGAGAGGTCGAACTCACCGAGGTCATCGGCGGTGAAGTTCTGCCAGCCGTAGTAGGTGCTGAAGAAGTACACACCGTAGTAGAAGCGAGACTCTGCAGCACCGCCGTTGAATTGCTTAAACGAGCGCTCGTTGTCAAAGCCACCCCACAAGGAAGCACCAGATCCACAGGCACCGGTGAACAGCGCTTCCGAGGGGCACCCGATGGTGCTCCAACCGGTTTCATCGCTGCCCACTTCGATGATGGCAAGGTCGTCCCAGACGTCGTTGACCACGAAGCCGTTGGCGTCTGCACCACCGAGGGCACCGAAGCCGAGATGCTTGAACAATTCAACGCTCATGAAGGCACGGTCGGACGTGGTCAGGTCCACGTCCTGAAGGATCATGGCATCGTCCCAGTTCTTTCCGTACCCGGTCCACAGGTCGCCGCTGCTGTTGGTCACGGCTTCACCGGCCCACATGAAGTTCCCTTGGTTGAGATAATTGGAGGAGATGTTCGCACCGTTGTTGCCGTTGGCGTTGCCCGTGGCTCCGACCGAACTGTTGGTCTGGAGGTGCCAGTGGGTGTACCCGTCCACGTACTCCTCGTAGGCCCAGGTGCAACCCGTGCCACACCCAGAAGTGTCCTCAGGGCTGTCCCAGTCGTTGGCGTACACGGTCGTGTTGGAGGAACTTGCCTCGTCGACGATCTTGAGTTCGACGTCCACGGTGGCGGAACCCGAGTTCAGGGTGTCCATGCCCGTGTTGGTCACGGTGACGTTGATCTGGCGGGTTCCTTCACCGGCCACACCGAACCAGCGGTCCACTGGGTCGACGGAGAGTCCTGTGACGGCCAAGTCCTTGTTGTCCATTTCCACGATGGTGATGGTGTCGTACTGGCCTTCCCAACCGAAGTTGTCCACCCAGCTTCCGAAGTTGTAGGAGTCGTGGGCCACCGCGATGTCTGGCGCCGATTGGCTGTCACCGGCCAACTGGCCGACGGCTGCCATCGAAGGACGACGGCCGCTCTCGTAGGAGAGGGGGTTGGTGTGCTGGTTGGCACCGGACGAAAGGGTCACCTGAACGGTGCTTGGGAAGTTCAGGAAGAACTGGCTGGTCGTGCCGCCTGCGCTGTCGGTCGAGTCCTGCTGGAAGGCGATGGACGGGTTCACGAAGTCAGGGTGGGTGTCACCGTTGAGGTCGGCGATCGTCAAATCATAGGAGATGTACGGGCCGAAGTACGCGAGTTGCGGCGTCCCCCAGTTGCCTTGGGAACTGGAAACGATGTAGGTGATGTTGCGAACGTTACCGTCGGTCATGGCGATGACGTCGGTGGTGCCGTCGTCGTCGAGGTCAGCGATGTCAAGGGCGCCAAAGACCGTGCCCATCTGAACGATGGTGGGGTTTGGACCCAAGGACGTGGGGAAGCGATCTGCGGGCGCGGTGCTGCAGCCGTATTCGAGGATGGTCACGTTGTCGCTGTTTCCGGGGTTGGTGGCCGCGCCGGTGGCGTAGTCGACGCCTTCGCTGCGCAGCAGGAAGATGTCATCGTCGGTGCAGGTGCTGAGTCCTGACTGCTCGGTCTCTCCGTAATCACCGACTTCGAACTCGCGGTACGAGTAGGTGCTCGCAGGCCCCAGTTCGGTCTTCTCACCGCAATTGCCCGGCCCTGCCGTGCTGCTGGGCACGGACTCCGTGCAGGTCACGGGGCCCTTGTAGACCTGGAGGTATTGGGTCGTGATGTCAGGGTACAGTCCGAGGATGGCCACGTCATCGGTGCCGTCGTCGTCAAAGTCACCGACTTCGATGTCCCAGGCGTAGAAGTGAGTGTAGCGTTCGCCGACGCTGAAGCTGCGTCCGCCATCGTTCTCGATGATGGTCAAGTTGCCGGGTTCGCTGGCGGGGTTGCCTGCATCGTCCTGCTTGAAGGGGTTGTTGCGCTGGTAAATGACAATGTCAAGGTCCGAGTCGCCGTTGAACTCGCCGACCTCGATGAACTGGACGTTGGAGAATTCGTCCCAGTCGGCGTTGCGGCTCTGGTTTCCTGTGACCCACACGTCCGTTCGGTCCCAGAAGTTCCCGTTGCCGTCGTTCCACAGGATCGAGATGGTGTGGGCACCGTCGGTGGCGATGGCGAGGTCGTTGTGACCGTCACCGTCGAGGTCGCCGATGGCGATGTCCTGCGGATCGCGTCCAGCAGTGTACGTTCGAGCCATCGACGCGCCAGCAGGTGCGGCGAAGGCGGTCATCAGGGAAGTCGTGAACAACGCGACAAGCATGAGGCTCAGCGCGCGCTTTCGGCGGTCGGTCTTGGTCATCATCAACACCACTCGTTTCACGGAGCCTCGGTTCACCCTTAATGCCTTTGCAAACTCGGGCAAAAGTACGCGCCTCACCTCGTGGCGCAGTGTCCCGAATGTAAGGAAATTCTCAGACCTTTAACCACGAGGGAGATGGGCCCCATCCGGTGCCTTGGCCGCCGTGAACTTTCACCAGTTTCCCAGCAGAGAACAGCGAATTCAACCAAACCTCCAGCACGCCGCCGGTGCGGTCGCCAAGGCGTTCGCCGAGCACCTCTTCGATGTCCTCAGTTCGCATTGCGGTCGCACCGTGCTCCCGCACCACGACCTCCATGAGTTCCTTGAGCCAAGCTTCGGCCTGAGGATCGACGGAGGTCGGGTCTTTCACCGGGAACGGCCGCTCAATCCCTTCGATGACCTCCATCAATTCGATGGGGTCCGGGCGCTGCATCGGCTGCAGGCCAATCCGGTCCACTTCAGATTCAAGATCGAGTTGACCGATTGGACGGCGGACCACCGGAATACGTGAGGGATCGGGCGCTGGACCCATGTCGGCGGGTGGCCCGTCTTCCTCGGGCGTCTCGTCCTCGTCGCTGAGGCCGGTCAAGTTCTGAGGTCGTGAAGCACGGGCAATGGGCATGGTCCAACCGACGCCTTTCAGGTCCAGGTTCTCAACCAGACCAGACACCCACGCGGCTTCGCCTTCAATCACCACGTGAACGTCGTCCACTTCGTGGCGGAAGCGGTACCGGACGGTTCCGCGGAGGTCGGCCATGCGCAGGGCTGAGGCAGGTGTGACTTCAAGCCACCGTCAGACGTCGGCTGCCATCTGGCGCAGCACCGTATGCAGGATGCCACCGTTCCGGTAGTAGTCCACTTCGACCGGCGTGTCCAAACGCACGTCGACCTCGAAGGAGGTCTCGCCACGCTCAGCATGCACCGCCGTCACGCTGAGGCGTTGCAGAGGCTGCACGTCGTCGGTGATGGGGATGCTGAATGCTTCGCTGCCGTCCAAGCCGAGCGAAGCGTGGTCTTGTCCGTCCACGAAGGTGAGAGGGAGCACGCCCATGCCGACCAAGTTGGAACGGTGAATGCGTTCGAAGGACGTGGCCATGACCGCTTTCACGCCGAGGAGGTAGGTGCCCTTGGCGGCCCAGTCGCGCGAGGATCCTGTTCCGTACTGTGAACCGGCCAACACGACCAACGGCCCATCTGCGTTCTGGGCAGCCTCGTACACGGACATGACCTCGCCTGTGGCGTGGTCAATGGACCACCCGCCTTCGGTGCCGGGGGCCAATTCGTTGCGGATGCGGACGTTGGCGAAGGTGCCACGCATCATCACCTCGTGGTTGCCACGTCGGCTGCCAAAGGAGTTGAAATCGCCCTTTTCAACGCCCTGTTCTTGCAACCAGCGCCCTGCTGGGCCGCTCTTTAGGATGGCTCCGGCGGGCGAGATGTGGTCGGTGGTGATCGAATCACCGAGCTTCAGCAGCACCCTGGCGTGCTCGATGGGTTCGATGGGAGGAGCCTCAGGCCCCAGACCTTGGAAGAAGGTGGGCAGGCGGATGTAGGTTGAATCGTCCTGCCACGGATAGAGGGGTGAGGGTTCCGAAGGGATGCTGTCCCACCGGGGTTCGCTCATCGCGTCCTTGTACCGGTCGCGGAACATCGAGGGCGTGATGGCCGTGCGGGCCGCAGCGATCTCCTCGTCGGAAGGCCATACCTCGTCGAGCATGACTGGACGCCCTTCGGCATCGTGCCCGAGGGGTTCGGTGGTCAGGTCAAGGTCGAGGGTCCCACAGATGGCATAGGCCACCACAAGAGGAGGGGATGCGAGGTACGAGGCCTTGACCTTGCTGTGAACTCGGCCTTCGAAATTCCGGTTGCCGGAAATCACGGAGCCGACGACCAAACCGGCCTCGTCAACGGCGGCATCGATGGCTTCGGGCAAGGGTCCTGAGTTCCCGATGCAGGTGGTGCACCCGTAGCCCACGACGTTGAAGCCCATGGCGGAAAGGTCCTCGTCCAAGCCGGTGGCCTCGTAGTACTCGGTGACCACACGGCTGCCGGGCGCCAAGGAAGTCTTGACCCAAGGCTTCACGCCAAGTCCTCGAGCGCGTGCGTTGCGAGCGAGCAACCCCGCGGCCAACATCACGTCCGGGTTGGAGGTGTTGGTGCAGGAGGTGATGGCCGCGATGACGACGTCACCGTGGTTGAGGTCGTACATGCCACCCTCGTCCTCAACGATGGCGGAGCGGGAGAGGTCGCTTGCCTCCAAACCGTGGCCATGCAGGCCGAGCGGAGCGGTCAGGCTCTCGATGAAGTGGTCGCGCATCTCGTCAAGGTCGACACGGTCCTGCGGACGCTTTGGCCCGGCCAGAGCCGGCTTGATGGTGGAGAGGTCGAGCTCAAGCACGTCGGTGTAGGATTTCTCCGCATCAGCGCTGTCGTACCACAGGCCTTGTGCGCGGCAGTAGGCTTCCACGCCCGCCACGTGTTCGGCTTCGCGGCCGGTCAAGTGCATGTATTCGAGGGTGCGATCGTCCACTGGGAAGAAGCCGCACGTCGCGCCGTATTCGGGCGCCATGTTGGCGATGGTGGCTCGATCTGCCAGCGAAAGGGCGACCATGCCGGCTCCAAAGAACTCGACGAATTTGCCGACCACGCCGTGCTCGCGCAGCATTTCCACGATGCGGAGCGTCATGTCGGTGGCGGTGACCCCGGGATTGAGTTCCCCGACCAAGCGAACGCCGACCACGTCCGGTGCGAGCATGTAGATCGGTTGGCCGAGCATCACGGCTTCAGCCTCGATGCCACCGACGCCCCAGCCCAACACGCCAAGACCGTTGACCATCGTCGTGTGAGAGTCGGTGCCGACAAGGGTGTCCGCCAACCAGACGCCCTCTTCTTGGCGGGCCACGGAAGCGAGGAATTCCAGGTTCACTTGGTGCACGATGCCACGCGAAGGCGGCACGGCACGGAAGTCCGCGAGGCTTTGCTGGCCCCACTTCAGGAAGGTGTACCGCTCCGCGTTCCTGTGGTACTCGATGTCGAGGTTCAAATCGAGCGCGTCAGCATGGGAACCCGAAACGTCGACTTGCACAGAGTGATCGATGACCAGGTCCACCGGAACCTGAGGGTTGACGCGCTCGGCGTCGCCGCCCATCTCGACCATGGCGTCACGAAGGGCGGCAAGGTCCACCACCGCGGGCACGCCGGTGAAGTCCTGAAGGATCACGCGGGAAGGACGGAAAGGAATCTCCCCACGCTCACCGTCGGCGGTCCAGCCGGCGATGGTTCGGACGTCCTCCTCGCGGATGAGGAAACCGTCGAGGTTGCGCAGCGCACCCTCGAGGAGCACGCGCACGCTGTAGGGGAGCGAGGCGGTGTCCACGCCTGCAGCATCGAGGGCGTCAAGGGCGTAGTAATGACCGCCGTGCGGCAGTTCGCGGCGCGCGGAGAAGGGGTCGATGGTCGCCATGGCTGGGCGACAGAACGGCCGTCTATAACGGCACGGATGGGAAGGCGATTCACCAGAAGACGTACCACGGCGTATCGTCAGCGCCCATTGACACGGCTTCCACCAAGGTCACCTGGTGGACAGGGTCGCTGTCCTGAGCACCGGTGGTTTCGGTCTCTGAGATGGAGGTCACGTGCTCGCAGCCGTCGGTGATGGTGCCAAACACCGTGTGTTGCCCGTCAAGCCAACTTGGGCCCTGTCCTTCGTTGCTGTCCTCGGGGATGAGGAAGAACTGGCTTCCGCCGGTGTGCGGCTGGCCGGTCTTGGCCATCGAGAGGGTGCATACGTCATGCAGGCGACCGTTGCTCACTTCGTCCGGCAGGGTGTACTGGTTTTGGGCGCAGTTCGCCGAGTTGGGTTCAGCTTGGCCGTTGCAATAGCCTTGCCAGGACGCAGCATAGCCACCGGTGCCGTCGCTGTTCTCGAAATCGCCGCCTTGAATCATGAAACCGTCAATGACACGGTGGAAGATGGTCCCGTCGTAGGTGCCCTCGTTCACGTGCTGCATGAAGGAGGAGGCATGGGAGGGTGCGTCCGCATGAATCTGGATGGTCACGTCACCGGAGCGGTCCGTGCCGTCGGCGTCGGTCCACTTCAAGGACATCCGAACCACCTCATCGCCTGTCAATGCAGGACTGTTGCCGGCCTGACTCAAGGCAAACAAGACCGCCAAGAACACGGCACCCATCAGACCGAAGGAGGTCAAGGTGGGCGTGCCATCCTTGAGCAGGGGTGGAATGAGGTACTCGCCGATGCGCTTCTCGGTCATCTCGTTCAGCAACTCGTTGTAGGCGGAGTTGTACCGCTTGGTGCGGCGATCCATGTGCATCGCCGTGCGGAGGTTCTTGGCCGCCTTTCGGTAGGTGGACGCGGCACCGGAGGCTTTGGCTTCCTCACGACGTGCGAGCCCCGCCAAGTACCACGTCATGGCGTGCTGACCTTCGGCGTCGGTTTCTTCCAACAAAGGCAAGACACCTGCGTAGTTGCCCTTCTTGATGTCCGCTTCTGCACGGCTCCAAGCCTTCTGGACCTTCTCGCTCGCCATGGTTCGCGATGAACCTCCCCGTTTTGATTTGTCCCTTTGGAAAGTGGCCGTGGAGTGGCGTCATGTTCAAAGGTCTGAGGCGACGGCCTCAGGACGCGGAGCGTCGAACCTTTCGGGGACTTGATGAAAGCACCACGAGGCAGCACCATGGACGCCATCGTCAACGACTTCACCATCAACATCGCCACCGCGAACGGAACCGGCTCTCAGTCGGCCAACCTCATCCTGCTGCAGTCCTTGTTCAACATGGGCATTGAAGTCAGCGGGAAGAACCTCTTCCCGTCCAACATTTCAGGCCTCCCAACATGGTACATCGTTCGCCTGTCGGACGCCGGCTACCAAGCCCCCGGCGACCGGACCCACATCCAAGTGCTCGTCAACCCCGCCACGTGGGAAGACGATCTGGCACAACTTGAGCCCGGAAGCGTGGTCGTTTGGAACAGCGACGCGAAGAAGCCCATGGACCGCGAGGACGTCATCTCGTACCCCGTCCCGATGACCAAGATGGCCCGCGGCGTGAACGCCAAGTTGGCCCGCATGATCACGAACGTCATCTACGTCGGCGTGCTGGCTGAATTGCTTGGCATCGACGAGGCGGCCGTCGTTGAGGCCATTGGAAAGCAGTTCAAGGGCAAGGCTTCGGCCATCGAACTCAACACCACCGCCTTCCACCTCGGCCGGGACCACGCCCGAGAGCACCTGACCAAGACCGACCCCTATGAGGTGGCAGCACGTGGCAGCAACCAAGGCCGCTTCTTCATGGAAGGCAACGAGGCTGCGGCCCTCGGCGCCCTCTTTGGTGGCGTGCAAATGCTTGCCTGGTACCCCATCACGCCCTCCTCCAGTCTGGCTGAGGGCATCATCGGATGGATCCCTGAATTGAGGACCAACGACGACGGGGAAGCCACCTGCGCCGTGGTTCAGGCCGAAGACGAGCTGGCCGCGGCCGGCATGGTCATCGGCGCAGGATGGGCCGGAGCACGTGGCATGACGGCGACTTCCGGACCCGGCATTTCCCTGATGCAGGAATTCATCGGATTGGCGTACTTCGCCGAGGTTCCGTCGGTGTTCTGGGACGTCAACCGCGTCGGACCCTCGACCGGCCTTCCCACCCGCACCCAACAATCCGACCTTCAGATGCTCTACGAAGGCAGCCACGGGGACACCCAGCACATCGTGCTCATCCCTGGTACCGTCGAGGAGTGCTTCGAATTCGGCTGGCGCGCCTTCGACGTGTCCGAGCGTTTCCAAACCCCGGTCTTCGGACTCTCCGACCTTGACCTTGGCATGAACCGCTGGGCCTGTGAAGGCTTCACGTACCCCGACGTGCCGATGGACCGTGGCAAGGTCATTCGCGAGCGTGACATCTTCGAGGCCATGGAGGACTTTGGCCGCTACCGCGACGTGGACGGCGACGGCATCCCTTACCGCACCTTGCCCGGCAGCGGAATGGCCCCCATCCTCTACCGTGGAACCGGACACGACCCCTACGGCGTCTATTCCGAGAAGTCCCACATTTACCTCGACCTGATGGACCGGCTCCGCCGCAAGATCGACGGCGCCCGCGACCACCTCCCCGCTCCGATCCTCCGGGAGGAAGAGGAATGCGACGTCGGCATCGTGTACTTTGGCAGCATGGAGAACACCATCCAAGAAATCGACGACATCATCGAAGCCCAAGGCCGCAAGGTGAGCCAATGCCGAGTGCGCAGCCTCCCGCTCCACAGCGAAGTTGAGGCCTTCTGCGCGCGTCACAAGACCGTCATCGTGCTGGAGATCAACCGGGACGGACAACTCTGGGGCATCATGCGCCGCGAGCTGCCCAACCACCTCGTGGACCGCGTGCACTCCGTCGCGTATTCCGACGGCATGCCCCCGCGTGCCTCGATTTACGCGGATCAAATCATGAAGACCATCGAGGAGGTGGAAGCATGAGCGACGCCCCCGCACGAAAGGCCCGACCCGTGAAGCTCAACGTCATCGACCAGCCCGTCGACGCCTACAAGGGCGGTCCTTCCTCGCTGTGTCCCGGATGTGGCCACGATCAGATCTCCTCGGTCATCATCAAGGCCGCGTGGGAAAACGGCATCGAGCCTCATCGCATCGCGAAGATGTCCGGCATCGGATGTTCCTCCAAGACTCCGGCCTACTACCTCGGCCAATCGCATGGATTCAACACCGTCCACGGCCGCATGCCCTCGGTGACCACCGGAGCGGCCGCCGTCAACGGCGAACTGACCTACCTCGGCGTGTCCGGGGCCGGCGACAGCGCCTCGATCGGCATCGGTCAACTCATCCACGCGATTCGAAGGAACCTGGACATGGTCTACATCGTCGAGAACAACGGCGTGTACGGCCTGACGAAGGGTCAGTACTCCGCCACCGCCGAAGTCGGTTCCAAGAAGAAGAAGGGGCGCCCCAACAAGCAGCAACCCATCGACCTCTGCGCCATGGCGATCAACCTCGGTTGCACCTTCGTGGCCCGTTCCTTCTCCGGTTCGAAGAAGCAATTGACGGCGCTCCTGAAGGCGGCCATGGCCCACAAGGGCTTCGCCCTCATCGACGTGATCTCGCCTTGTGTGACCTTCAACAACAACGACGAGTCCTACAAATCGTACGGCTACGTCAAGGAAAACGAAGTCACCCTCCACATGCCGGATTACATCCCTCAGCGCATGCCAATCGAAGAAGTCGAAGTGCCTGAAGGCCACTTTGTGGACATCACCCTGCACGACGGATCCACCATCCGATTGGAAACCATCGACGCCGAACACGATCCTTCGGACGCCGTCGCGGCCCTCGCGGCCCTTCACAAGGCCGAATCCGAAGAACACCACGTCACCGGTTTGCTCTACTTTGACGGCAATCAACCGACGATGCACGAGGTGCTGAACCTGCCTGAAAAGGCCCTCATCGACCTTGGAACCGACGACCTGCGCCCGTCGGCAGAAGCGCTGGAGGGCGTCATCGCCCGCTTCCGAGACGCCTGAATGCAGCCGGAACTGCTCTAAAGGAGCCGGGACAAGTCAGTCCTATGGATGCCTGGGTTTGGGGCGTGGCAGCACTGGGCCTCGGTGGAGGCGTGCTGCTCTTCCGCCGTTGGCAGCAGCGACGGGGCGACCACTTGCTCGACGCCATGCGGGCAAGCAAGTACGGCTTCGGAGGGGTTGCTGCACCTTGGGACTACGACGACTCACTTCCCCCCACGATGCTCGGTTTGGTTCGCCTCGGGCCGTTGTTCGATGATTTGACGCCGGCCCAGAAGCAGGCCCGCCTCGATCGGGAGGCTGCACGACGATTGGAGGCCCTGGCGTTGAACCTCAACCCGCCTGCACTCGACATGGAGGAAGACCCAGACGTACCAGAAGCTCCCGATTTGGACATGCTCGTCAGCATCGCGCTGAAGGAGCGAGGCCAGCACATCACAGAGGTCTCAGACGACCTCGATCGCCACGCGCGCGGTGCGGTGCTGGGCGAGCAGGTCGGTCTCGGCGTCCGTGTGGAAACCGTGGACGTGGAGGACTCGACCATTTCCGACCGGGTCGAACGTGAGGGCGGTGCAAGCGGAGCCGTACAGATCAGCCTCGCGTGGGAAGACCGGAACGACCTCGATCTTCACGTGTATGCCCCCAGCGGTGAACGGATTTACTTCAACCACCGTCGAAGCGAATGCGGCGGTGAACTCGACGTGGACATGAACGCACGCCCAACGTCGGTGACCCCGGTGGAGAACGTGGTCTGGAAAGACGATCCCCCCAGCGGAACCTATCGGGTTGGCGTCCACTTCTACCGGCACCACCGTCGCCGAGGAACGAAACAGCGTACCACGTTCACCCTGAGGACCGCGGCCCTCGGCGAGGTCGCGGAATTCACCGGGACGCTGCAATTCGGTGACGGCTTGCTGATGGTCACCAGTTTCACCCTGCCATGATGAGCGGTGGTAGTCCCTCTCGGATTCGAACCGAGGTCGAAGGAACCAGAATCCTTCATGATGGACCGCTACACTAAGGGACTATGCTGCGAGGCACCCGCGTTCTCCATTTGAAGGCAACGGTGCCGCATTAGGGCACGGTTTCGCGGGTGATTTCCACGACTCGGAAAAGCAGTTGACTGACCCATGAGAGCATCATCACGGTCACGAAGGTCGCGATGGTCCACTTGGCCCATGGCCGGTCAGGTTTCGGTTCGGGCCACGGATCGATGCCCTCAGCCTCGGCCTCGGCCACGATTTGCGCCAATTCCGCGAGTTCATCCTCGACGGTCAGGTGGCGCGCCATGCAATGGCATGGAGCCGTCGGCCTTGAAGCCTGAGTCAAACGCAAGGATGAACCGCAACCCTCGCTACGGCAGAGCATGAGTGAGGTGCCTGCTGGGATGCACCTCGACGGTGTCAACCGCCGACCCCCCCGACCGACGGTGACCTTGACGATCACTCGGGACGGACCTGACGGCCTTGAGGTGCTTCTCGGACTGCGCTCACCCACCATGCGGGCCTTCCCCCAAACCTGGGCATTTCCAGGCGGGGGCGTCGCCCGAGGCGAGGCAGAAGCCTTTGCTGCCGTGGACCTCCCCGCCGTCGGCGATGACCACGACCTCGCCCGGTTTGCCGGTGCCCGCGAAATGGCGGAGGAACTCGGTTGGTGGTGGGACGGAGAGCGGTTGCAGACGATCGGTACAGACCTACGCACCTCCCTGCT
>Ga0075480_10000091_pt1 | contig 41835 bp, 26 predicted proteins | sample DEB08_DNA_7_FD_81590 | JGI IMG/M metagenome (GOLD analysis project Ga0075480, IMG submission 81590) | Aqueous microbial communities from the Delaware River and Bay under freshwater to marine salinity gradient to study organic matter... | ecosystem: Environmental > Aquatic > Marine > Coastal ... | reverse complement strand
GGCATGGACCAAGGTCGCGCCCGCTCCACCGCCCTCCTGATGTTGGGCTTGCTGACGCTGATGGCAATGAGCCCGTTTGCAGCGGGAAGCCAAACCATGGGCGACGCAGAAAAGATGGACGCTGCTCTGGAAGAGGCCCTCTGGTCCGCGGATGCCAACGACCACCTTCCTGTCATCCTCCAGTACGCCTCGCCCGTGACCGCTGACGACCGGTCCACCCTCGCCCGTCTTGGGGCGACGGTGGAAGGCGAGGCGCCGCTGGTCCATGGCCTCCTGGTCGAGGCGAGCCCGTTGGCGGTGCGTCATCTCAGCACCTACGACCGCATCCATTACGCCGAACTCGACCGCCCGTTGGAATTCTTCTACCTCCCGACGGCGTGGGGCGGTGCGCCCACCGGCGACGTCGGTGCGCTGATGCACGAAACGGTTCACGTGGTGGATGCGACCGACGCCTGGCATCGTGTCGTGGTGCAACCGGACGGCTCCATCGCCTACGACACGGACCTCGGATTCACAGAATGGGACGGTGACGGAACCGCGATTGTGGACCTCGACACCGGCGTCGATGCGGGCCACCCTGACTACGATTACCTCGAGCCATGGACCGGCGAGAAGACCCTCTACTCGGCAAAATACAGCCCAAACGGTTGGGTTGAAACCCGGAACTCCGACACTTCATCCGGCCACGGAACCCACGTGGGCGGAACGATTGCCGGCAACGGTGACGCTTCCGCAGGACGGCGTGCGGGCGTGGCGAAAGGCGGACAACTCGTCGCCCTGGGCACCGGTGACGGGGCCTCCATCTTCGCGGCCGAACAAGGCCTTGAGTGGACCTACGAACATTCCAGGCCAGAAGCCAACGAATACCACATTCGCGTCGTGTCCAACTCGTGGGGCACGGACGGTGATTACGATCCTCAAGGCGTCATCGCCACCCTCACGGACATGCTGACCTTCGACCACGGTGTTGCCGTCATCTTCGCGGCTTCCAACTCTGGCGGCTCCGGAGCAGAATGCTCCGGTGACCTTCGCACCAACGTCTACGCGAACACGCCGTCTGCGATTTCCGTCGCTGCGCTGACCCACGACGGGTCGGCCGTGACGTCCTTCTCTTCACGCGGCTGCATGGACCAGCAGCACACGTGGCCCGACGTTGGCGCGCCCGGCCGCGACATTTGGGCCACGGCCCCACGCGGCACGGCGATCGACGCGTCCACCCGCACCCAAGGCGACCTGTACTACATGGCCATCTCGGGCACGTCGATGGCCACGCCTCACGTCGGCGGTATCGCTGGCCTTCTCCTCGACGTTGCCCCGTCCCTTGGCGTGGCGGATTACCACCGCGACGACCACGACGAAGGATCAAGTTTGGTCGGCGGTGAAGGGGCCGCAGCGTACGGTCAATTCGAAGACTGGAACACCGCGAATTACTCTCGCGTCCATGAGGTGGAACTCATTCTGGAACTCACGTCGCGCTACGACGGCATGGAGAACAGCTGCGAAGACGGCAACGACGAGGACAGTTGCAACGACATTCCAGCGGAATGCTACCGCTCAGCCACGGGACGATGCCACGATTGGCGCGTCGGTCACGGTTTGGTCGATGTGGACGCCGCGATGGCCCTTGCGAGGACACTCCAACTGCTCCGCGATCCGGACCTTGACGGCTTTGTGGATTATCCAGAATTTACGGTTTGGGACGCGGCAGAGATCAGCGACGTCATGCTTACCGAGAAGACCATCCCGGTGAACACCGACCGCGTGCGTCACCAGTGGAAGGGCGACTGGAACCATTTCAACAACGGTGCGGGCGGCGTGTTTGGTGTGTACACCACGAACGATGCCCACCACATGTTCATTCCAAACGGTACCACGACCTTGGAGGCCTACTTCAGCCCAACCGAGTACGACCTCGATACCGGTCAAGTTGGCGCCCTTCAGTTGCGCATCGACATGGGCGAAGACGGCACCGACGACGAGGGCGTTGGACAGCGTGAAAGCGACACGTGGATCTACACCATCGAGGTCGATCCGGCCGATTGGGGCACATGGACCGAGTTTGACATCGAAGGACAAGCCGTGACCGTTTGGGGAGCCGTTCAAGATTCTGAATTCTTTGAGTCCAGCGTCCCCTACACGGTCGACGTGGTCCTGACCCTCGACCTCTCAGAGGCACGTGATATCGCGTTCGATCAGCGCCCAGGCAGTTATTCCGATCTGGACCCGACCCTGCCCTCCTCCAGTTACACCTCTGACATGGACGGTCAGCTGACCTTTACGCGTGGCGTCTTCGACCAAGCCGCTGTGGCCGCGTTGGCCGATGGACTCATCGAAGAGGTCACCTCCGAAGAGGAGCAGGGTTTCTTCGGCGCCTTGGCCAACCTGATCACGACCTACACAGGTTCCAGTTTCGTGTCGTTGATGCTCATCGTGCTGCTTGCCCTTGGCGTCAGCACGTTGATTCGAAACGCTCGCATCGACACGCCTCTTCTCCTCACCAAGGACGCAGCGCCCATCGACGCCGAACTTGAGGATTGATTGGGCTGCTGCAAAGCGATGCGCTGAGGCATGACTGCATTGGTCAGGCCTTCGGGCGCTTTGGGATTTGACCCGCGGTCTCCGAACGCGGCAAGGCTTCCAAATCGGCAAAGGACAAGCCCCCTGCCAACAGCTCCTTGCTCTGTTCTTTGCGCTCTGCCATGGACATCTTTGCACCGAAGACAAGCCGCCCCTCTGCTCGAGTAAGGTCGTAGGAGATGAGTGGAGAGAATTGCTCCATGGCTTGGGTTTCGAACACGTTGCGGACGGTCTGCCCTCGCACCAGGGCATAGCCCCACTGATAGGCGAAGCCCACCAAAGCAGCCCCGTACAAGACGGCGATCACCACGGCGGAGAACAACACGGGATTGCCGTTGCGCGTTTCCTCCATCATCGCACGGACGAGCAACAGCACAAGACCGAAACCGACGACGGGTTTGAGCAAAGAATCCAACCACAGGTCGATGGGCGTCAATGAAGCGTTGGCAGGGTCGGCAAAGACGAGGTCGGTTTCGAAGGCTGCTCCGAGGACGCCAACCAAGGCAAGAAGCACGACGTAGAGGAGGATGGCCATGAGGGCCTGAATGCCGGTTTGGTCGATTCGGAAGGTCCAGAGGATGACCAACCAAGCAAACAATCCGAGGAACGCCAAACGAGGCGCTCTCTGGAAGTGGCGAAGGTGGTGCGAGAGTTCCATCACGTGCTCACGTGAAACCTCGCCCGTGTCCAAGGTCCGGGGGATGTGGATGATTTGCCAATTGGTCAAGCGGCGCAGCAGGTTGAGCGCGGACGCCAACAGGTTTCGACGGATGAGCAGAAATTCTGTGGCCATGAACACAGGGAAGGCCAGCAAAATGACGGGAGCGGCCAACAACAAGGCAATCGGGAAAATGAACAGTGCGGGGAGGAGAATGAAGTGTCCCAAACCGAGGGGATAGATGGTGTCCGCCTCCAGCAAGCGTTGCCGCTGTGGGTTGATGCCAGCTTCCCGAGCGCGGTCGTTCAAGGCCACACGGAAGGCCTCGAGGGGCATCCCCGCGTGGAGGATCCTTCGGATGTCTGCCCGGTAACTCATGTTGTCAATCGACGAACCGACCCGCAGTTGCCAAGCGATCCTCAGCGGGAGCGCAAGCAGGACTGGAATGAGCAGAATGCCCAACGCAGAAGCGAGGGCGTCCATGCTTGGCTCGGTTGCCACGAAGCGCTCACAACCCTTCCCCCCCTCAATGCATCGGATGCAACGTTCTTGTCCCGTCGGAATAGGCCACCATCATGCGCATCGCCATCACCGACGGACTTCACGCCGACGCCATCGCAAAACTGCAGGCTGAATCCGGTGGTGAGGTGAGTGAACTCGAGCCCGAGGCGTTGGGCAGCGGGGCCGGTTTACCCATCACCGCACTCATCGTGCGCAGCCGAACGAAAGTGACAGCCTCCATGATGGCTTCCCTTCCTGAACTTCGCGTCGTTGGACGTGCTGGAGTTGGTGTGGACAACATCGACCTTGAGGCCGCCACCGCAGCGGGCATTCGCGTGGTCAACGCCCCACGTGCGTCCACCCATTCCGTGGTTGAATTGACCATGGCTCACCTCTTGGCTTCCGTTCGGTACCTCGGTCCCTCCGACCGGGCGATGCGGGACGGTCGCTGGATCAAGAAGCAAGCAAAGGGAACGGAACTCGCCGGGAAGCGCCTTGGCTTGGTGGGTTACGGACGCATTGCACGCGGTGTCGCGGCGGTGGCTTCCGCGCTTGGCATGGAAGTGCACGCCTACGATCCCTACCTTCCCGACGGTGTGGACATCGCACCTGCAACGACCCTTCATGGGTCGCTCGACGATCTGTTTCGGTCCTGCACCCACATCAGCCTTCACTGCGGGCTGACCCCTGAAACGCATCACATGGTCGATGCTCGCCGATTGGGACTCATGCCACAGGTCGGCGCCGACGGCGTCGCTTGTGGCGCACACGTGGTCAATTGTGCGCGAGGTGGATTGATCGACGAAACCGCCGCCTCAGCGGCACTTGGTGACGGCACGCTTGCGAGCCTTGCTCTCGACGTCTTTGAACAGGAACCCGTGGCCGATGACCATCCGCTCCTCGCCCATGACCGCTTCCATGGAACGCCGCACATTGGGGCTTCCACCCACGAGGCGCAACGGCGTGTTGGAATGGACATCGCCGATGCCGTGCTTGAGGCGCTTGCAACCGGGTCTTGCGCCACCGTCGTGAACAGGGACGTGCTCTGAACACTTCACCTTCAGCGCCCCCTCCCTCCGAGCCCTCCACGACCCTTGCACCTGTGCACGAGGTATGGGTCGAAGTGTACCGACATGGCGGATGCGAGTGGACCGTGAATTGGAGGCCTTGGCCCCCTATCGCCGTCTTCTCCCACGGGACGAACAAGCGGTCCTTGACGACCTGATCGCCCACCTGAAGCAACGCCGCGGGGTGGCGGGCATGCTTCCCGCACACGATCCTTGGACACCGCTTCTGTTGACCGCGTTGCTCGAGGCGTGGGTTCGAATCCGCTCCCTTGAGGCGTCCTTGGAGGAGGAGCATGCGGCCTAGCTGGCTGCTCGACGTGCACGACGAAGGCCGCGGTGTGCTCACGGCTTGGGTTCGCCACGTGAACGGAGCAGCACGCCCATGGCGCTTCGTGGTGCCATGTCCGCTGCACGTCACCGCTTCACCGGAGCGGCTTCGTGCCCTCCATGTGTGGCTTGAACAACCCGAAGTCCGTCTTCACTACGGCATCGTTGAGGTCACGTTCATCGAGGCTCCTGTGGCCTTGGGAGGGCCGCCGCAACCGGTGCTCGAAGTGACGCTCAAGCGTCCGCGTGACCGTGTGAAGTTGGCGCGAGCCGTCGACGATCGCGGCCTCCATCGGCATCACACGCTGCTCTCGGTCGACGTCGACCCGGTCCAAGCCTGGCTGACGTCGCACGACATCGAACTCTTCGACGGCGTTTCCATTGACGGTTCAGCACCGCGCCCGGGTCCGAGCGTCGATGTCATGGACGATCTCCGTGTTCTCCGCGTGGACGGTGAATGGGACGGAACCGTACTGGACGGAAACCTGCGCGGTGTTCGCTTGACGCCCGTGGCTCCGATCGACTTGTCGGCAACGGGTGTGGAGGAGATCTTCTGGCTCGACGCAGCAGGTTCGCTGGAAGAGTTCCTGAATGCCTTCGAACGTGTGGATCCGGACGTCGTGCTCACCGAGGGCGGTGACGCACACCTGCTGCCCGCCCTCCGGCAACGGGCCGAAGCATGGGGTGTGACGCTGCGTCTTGGACGCTCGTCGTCCGTGGTGCCGACCCCGACCCGACGCACCACGGTCCGGTCGTACGGTCGTCTGTTGCGTCGTGGCGGGCACCATCGATTGGAAGGGCGCGTCCACATCGATCTGGCCACGAGCTTTCTGGGAAGGGAGGCCGGCTTGCCTGGATTAATCGAATTGGCGCAAGCCTCGGGACGCCCCCTCGACGGGGTGGCCCGCCGTTCACCTGGTGCGGTCATCAGCGCCATCCAGGTGCGCACCGCGATGCAGGACGGTGTCCTGATTCCTTGGCGAAAGAACCGACCTGAGGACACCACCACGGGATGGGATCTGCTCCAAGCCGACCGCGGTGGGCTTCACCTTGATCCAAAGCCCGGGCTTCACCTCGACGTGTTCGAACTGGACTTTGCCAGTCTTTTCCCGAGCCTTATCGCGACCAGGAACATCTCGCCGGAAACGTTGGGGTGCACGTGTTGTGAAGGACGTGGTGACGGTCCCTTGGTTCCACTCGATCCTGACGAGGCCAAGCGCTGGTTCCGTCAACGGTCGGTGAATCGGCGGTTGGGGGGCCTTCCACCTTCGCCCATGAAAGTGTTGAGCGTTCCTGGGCTTGGGCTGGCCACCTGCCTCCAACGGCATGGCCTGCTCGGTCGTGTCGTGGCCCCCCTGATTCGTCGCCGGCAGGAATTGAAGGCCAAGCGAACCGGGCCACATGACGATGCAGATCGGCGTCAATTGGCCCTGAAGTGGCTCCTTGTGACGTGTTTTGGATACACGGGTTATCGCAACGCCCGGTTCGGTCGAATCGAAGCCCACGAATCGATTTGCGCGTGGGCCCGTGACGTCATGATGACCGGCGTTGAAGCGGCTCGAGCCGACGGATGGGAGGTCGTGCACGGCATCGTTGACAGCCTCTGGATCACCGACGTGTCTGGACGAAGCATGCCGGAGCGTGCAGCGGCCGCGCAACGCTTGGCTGCACGTCTCGGTGCTCAAACGGGCATTCCGCTGGACGTCGAAGGGCGTTATCCGGTGTTGGCCATCCTTCCGCGCAGGTCGGACGGAGCCGGCGCGTTGACACGTTACTGGGGATGCGGCGTGGACGAGGTCAAGGTGAGGGGCATCGAAGCCCGACAGCATTCCACGAGCGCCTTTGTGAAACGTTTCCAGCATGAGGCGCTCGCAGACCTCCGAGCACACGTGCTCGCCAACGGGGTCGCCGTGGACGACATGGAACAACTTCTCCTTCGGGCGCACGACCGTGCCCGAGCCATGCTGGTTGCAGGGGACGTTCCGTTGGAGGACCTCATTGTCGCTCAGCGGGTCGAACGCGGGGTCGAAGAGCGCACCGCCAACACGGTCCTGAGACGCGCAATGGAACGTTCCAGCCGTCTTGGGTGGCCGGTGGCCTTGGGCTCACGCTTGCGCTTTGTTGAGGTGGACGACGATGAAGACGGTGTGGTGCTGGCTGCTGAGTTGGGCATCCAGGGCCTCCCCCGTCCGCAACCGGACATCGCCGTGCACGCTCGCCGCCTCGATCGGGCCGCTTGGTCATTGCTCGCGCCGTTCGGGTGGAGGTTGGAGCCCCTTCGTCGACCACTTGGCCAAGGTCGGTTGCCGGTGTCGAGAACCTGAGGTCGCCCTCAAAGGGCGCAGGGGGCGCCACGGTCCATCGCCACGGCGCAACTGCAGCCCACCGTCGGTTCCGGTGACGACCTCAAGCCGACTCCGTGAGGCGTGCATCAGGCGCTGTGTTTGCCACGCATGCACCCCTTTTCCATGACGCCCGTGAATCACCACCACGGTGCATCCGTTGATCCCGACCGCCCGTTGAAGGTCGGCGCACAGGTGACGGACCATGTCACGCCCTTCCCGTGCTCGAAGTTCTTCATCATCGAACATGGCCATGGGTGCATCCACCACGACGAGCCGTGAACCGCTTTCCCTGAGTTCGTCAGGAAGTCGGCTCACCATGGCTCCGAACTGATGGGCGGTGAATCCGCGGGCCACCCGCAACGATGCAAGGGCGCGTGGGCCGACGCCAAGTTGAGCAAGCCACGGTGAAATTCGAGCAGGGTCAAGGCGGCACGCACCGTCAATCCAGTGCACCACGTGCCCGCTGGCCAAGGCGAGCGCAACCCATGCTTCCGCGACAGGCCGAGCCCGCCTCCCATGACGTCCATCACCGACCAACAAGTGAACGCCGGGTTGGCGGGGGCGGAATTCTGCTGCAGCACGTGGCTGGCGTGTGGACAAGGGAAGCATGCTGTCACCGGACCCTCGTCTTCGACCGACCCGGTGGTGAATCGTACCGCTGACCCGTCGTGGGAAGTGAAGCGCAGGCCTCAAACACCTTCGACGCTGAACACGACGCGTGAACAAGGAAGGGAAGATCCTCGTTCACTGTGACTTGGATGCATTTTTCGCCGCGGTGGAAACGCTGCACAGTGGTCTTGATCCAAGCGTCCCTCTCATCATCGGGGCAGATCCGAAGGGGGGACGTGGGCGAGGCATTGTCAGCACGTGCAACTACGCAGCGCGAGCCTACGGTGTGCGCTCGGCCATGCCCATCAGCGAAGCATGGCGGCGTTGCCCCGCTTCTCCTGCCGGTCCGGCCACCTACGTTCGGGGCTCCTATCGCCTCTACTCCCGGGCCTCGAAACGTGTGATGACGGTCCTCCGTGACGTCGGAGGCCCGTTCGAGCAAGCGAGCATCGACGAAGCGTACCTTGACGTGACCGAAGCTACCGGTGGCGACTGGGATCTGGCCCTTGCCCTCTGCGAACAGATGCAACGCAACATCGATGAAGCCACCGGGCTGACGGCCTCTTTTGGGTTGGGTCCGACTCGAATTTTGGCCAAGATGGGCAGCGAGGAACGCAAACCACAGGGCTTGTTCCGGTTGATGCCGGGGGATGCGCTCGAATTTTTCGCGGGCAGGTCGCTTCGGGAAGTCCCCGGCATCGGACCAGCCACCGCGACCGCCATGCAGGAGTGGGGCGTGCAAACCGTGGACGAAGCGTACGATTTGGGCGAGTTGGCGCTGGCCAGAATGGTGGGAGAACGGTTCGCAGGCTGGCTCATGGCGGTCGTGGAAGAACGCACCAGCGATGACGTGAGCGTCCTTCGCTCGAGGAAATCCATCGGCAAGGAGACCACCTTTGAGCGTGATCAGCGGGACGAAGAGCAGGTGCTGGAGCATCTGTTGGCGTTGGTGGATCGGGTCATGGCCCGTGCCGCTGAGCTCGGTGTGGTCGGTCGCCTGGGCGAGGTGAAAATCCGCTACCAAGGCTTTGACACGCGAACGCACCGCCGCTCCATCCCTGTGGCCATGGACGATCCGACGGTGTTTCGGTCGCTTGCGAGCAAATTGTTTGCAACCAGCCTTGAACGTGAACGACCGGTGAGGTTGGTCGGGTTCCGGCTCGGGGATCTGGAGGACCCTCCAACGCGTCAAGTGACGCTGCAACGCTTCGAATCGGATTCAAGCGAGGCGGTGCATGGCCGTGAGGACGGGCCGGAAGGCCTCGATTGACGTCGGCAATTCCATGCCTTCAATCGGCTGATTCAGGGCGATGCCTTGCTCTCGCTTGGTGGACCACACGAGGCTGTTGAACGCCGTCAGGTCTGCGGTCAAACCACGCAAATTGTCCCCTTCTGAAGCGCCAACCCCGAGGGCATCGTCCACGTGTTCGGGGAAGGCCCGGGCGTCCACGCACGAGGTGCCGTAGACGGTGGTCGTGATGTGGTGCGTGAAGAAGGGGCATACGGGGCTGAAGGCGGTCAGCGTGTCGCGTACCACGCGGTGGAGGACCCAAGCCGCGTGTTCGTCTTCGTCGTAGAGCCGAGATTTCACCATCTCAAGCCAGTGGCTTGGGAGCACGCCCGTGAGGAAATTCTTGAGGGCCTGCGTGGCGGTGTAAATGTCAAGTTCGGACCATGCCGCTTTGGCGGTGGCCATGACCTTGTGGTGCTCGGCCAGAATCCAGCGGTCCTCTGGCTGGAGGCCATCAGGCACGTTCTCCAAGTCGCCAGGTGCGTCGAATTGTGAGGCAAAGCGGGCGACGTTGAACACCTTGGTCAACACGCCGAAGTACTTCTGCTCGATTTCCTCGGGGTTGATGTGAAAGTCGTCCCCAACTTGAGCGTCGCACGCCTTCCAAAGCCGGAAGCACTCGCTTCCGATTTTGTTGGCCTTCAGGGCGACGGACCCGTCTGGACCCTTGATTCGCCAACTGCCCGTTCGTCCACCGGCGCCGCATTCCAAAACCGAATCCGCGTCGATTCCGTTGCCCAATGATTTGGACATTTTTCGGCCCCAAGGGTCCATGCCCAAACCGTCGATCCAAACATGCTTGAATGCCGGTTTGTCGAGGAGAAGGGCGCTCTTCAGCATCGTGTAGTAGAGCCACGTGCGGACGATCTCCTTCCCCTGTGGTCGGAGTGCCGTGGGGAAACACCGCTCAAAGCGTCCATCGTCCTCCAGCAATCCGCTGACGAACAGGTTGGAGTTTGAGGAATCCATCCACGTGTCAAACACCTTCTCTTCACCGACGACATCGCTCAGCGATGCACCAAGGTCTTCCCAGGTGCCAATGAAGGACCGGTCATCTCGGTCGAGGACCCGACTTCCAGCAGGCGGCTGCTGACGCCATGGTTGCACGTAGGCTCCCTTGGGGGGAACGATGACCTTCGATCCACCGTCTGCATACCAGACGGGAATTTCTGTGTGGTACCATCGGCGACGAGAAATGGGCCAATCGATGCTGATGTTGTCCATCCAATCCAACAAGAATTGTCGGTTCCGAGGGGGGTGGAACTCGACCTCGTCCACCAATTCACGCAACCTGTCTTGCATGTGGGTTTGACGGACGTACCACTCCTTCAGGAGGATGATTTCCACGGGATTCTTTCCGCGCTCAGAAACCGGGACTTCCTGCTCTTTTTCGACCACGTTGGCGACCTTTCCTTCGCCTTTGAGGTGCTCAAGTGCAGCGGTGCGTGCCTCGAGAACCGTCATGCCTGATAAGGGACCTGCCAACGACGTCATGCGCCCCTCGAGGTCGATGGCTTGGAAGGGGTCCAAGCCCAGTTCGCGGAAGACGGCCACGTCGTTTTGGTCACCAAAGGAACACACCATCAGCACGCCAGAACCAAAGTCCATTTTCACGGAAGGGTGCGTGCGCACTTCGACGCGTGCTTCGCGACCTTCGGCGGGCATGGGGAGGGCCAACGTCTGGCCCACCAACGCACTGTACCGCTCGTCGTCAGGGTGCACCACCACGACGCCACATGCGCAGATCATCTCAGGCCGCGTGGTCGAAATCACGACCTCTTGCCCGTCGTCGGTGTGCCAACGGACGTCAACGAGTTTCGTCTTCCTTGTCACGCGTTCAACTTCTGCGTCCGCGATGGTGGTACCCTCCACAGGATCGTAGATGTTGGGTCTCAGGTCCTCGACGATGGCGCCTTGCTCAAACAAGTCGATGAAAATGGCTTGCGTCACGCTGCGGTAATCCGGTGCATCCGTCAAGTATTCCCGGTCGAAATCGCAGGACAATCCCACGCGCTTGGCCGTCGTTCGCATCGCTTGCGTGAAGGTTTCAATGGTCTCAGCGCAGAGGTCGAGGAACTCCCCTCGCTCGTAGGTGCGCATCTTCCGCTTGGTGTTCTTCTCGACGGTGAACTCGATGTTGATGCCGTTGCGGTCCACGCCCCACGGGAAGTAGACCTCCTTGCCCAACAAGCGCTGGCTGCGGGCGATGACGTCGATCATCGAGTATTGAGCCACCGCACCGATGTGCCAGGTTCCCGAAGGATAGGGAGGAGGCGTATCGATGACGAAGGGCTCACGTTCGCTCTTGGGATCGAAGGCGTACCGTGCGTTGTACGCATCAGGGTCGCTGTAATGCGCTTCCTGGATGCGCTTTTCGAGGTCGATGCTCCACCGCTTCTCGTTGAGTCGTGGGGTGGGCATCGGGTTCACCTTGCCCAGAGGGCGGTTTGGCCTCGGGTCGCATGTCTTCAAGCCATCCCATTGTGCCGGTGTTGAGCGTTCGGTCATGCGCACCGGCAACAGACTTTCAAACGGGGTCGGTGGACCGTGAACCGGATGGGTGCGAAAGAAGGGCCGACCGGTGGCGATGCCGCCTCGGAAGGGCGTCTCTCTGCTTTGCGGCGGGCTGGCCGTGCGTCCATGTCGCGCAGGGCCTCCGACGTCAGCGGTGCGGTGAAGAATTTCGACGCCAAATCCGCGGTCGATGCCATGCTCGATGCGCCTTCGAGCCTGAAGCGAGAATGGCAGCGCACAGGAGCCATCGGCGTCATCACACGCTTTCCTCTCCTGACGGTGCTGGCCTTCTTTGGCATGACCTTGTTCTTCGTGTCCCACTCCGGATTCCTCGACAACACGCAGTTTGATCGGGACCCCGACAATCCTGCCCTCAACGTCAACGGAGACATGGAGGTGTACTTGCCCGATGGTTCGGAGGTCAGTGCCCTCATTTCGATGGTGGAAGAAGACTGGACCACCGACGTGATGGTCATCTACATCGAGTCCAACAACAACAACATCACGGATCAGCGGATCCTGCAGGAAATCAGCTACGTTGAGGAGACCCTGAATCCCTACATCTCAGACGCTGAATTGGACGATGTCATCTACATACTCTCGCTGTCCACCGTCATCAAGGAAGTCAATTCCAGCGCGCCTCGTGTTCGTACGGCCCTCATCGAGGAACTCGGTGAATCCGCTTGTCCCCCCGACACCGACGATTGCGCCACACGGACGGCGGCCCAAGCGTTGAACGAAGTGTTGGCTTCCACCGACGTTGGAGCAAGGGCCATTCCAACGCAAGCCACCATCGACCTCATTGTGCGTGAGATGTACGAAGACGACGGTACACCCACGCCAGGTCTCGACAAATTAGCTCGAAACACCAACCCATGCACCCTGGATGGAGGCTTGTGCGATAACGACGAGGACGTTCTTCTGGACCGGGCCGTGATGGCCATCGCGGTGACCGAGAACAAACCCGCGAAGCAAATCATCGAGGAAACGCAAGGTCAGTTGGACGACATTTCAACGAAGAACCGACCCTGTCTTTTCGACGAAAATGGGGACCCTGATGCCAGTGCTGGATTGTGCACATGGGACGACCTTGGGTTGAACATGACCTTGACCGGGCCGGTCCCAATCACCAACGCTGTGACGGAATTTTCCTTCCAACTCTTCTGGGACATCTTCCCAATGGCGGTCGTTTTCGTCGCCCTTGGATTGTTCGTGTTCCACTGCGACCTCTTGCAAACCGGGCTGACCGGCATTCGCGTCTTCCAAGGCATCAAGGTCGTGGCCATTTCTGGCTTGCCGACCTTATGTGCCGTGTTTTGGACGATGGGGATCCTTGGTTGGACGAATTTTGAAGTCACCATGACCGTCATCATCGTCGGTCCTATTTTGCTGGCGTTGGGCGTGTCCTACGGCCTTCACATCACCAACCGTTATGCGGAAGAGTCAGGCACGAAGGAAGAGAAAATTCGGGCTGCTTTGTCCTCCACCGGGAAAGCAGTGTTCCTGTCGGCCGTCACCACGGTCATCGGATTCGTTTCGTTGGTGTTCACCCCGATGGCCCCCATCCAAACCGTCGGCATCGCCTTGTCCGGCGGTATCGTAGTCGTCTACCTCCTGACGATGTTCATGGTGCCAAACCTGACGCTTCTTTTGGACCTCGAGAAACCAAAGCATCCTCCGCTCAAACCCTTCCACGTCCTTGTTGAGGTCCCTGTCCGACGTTCAGGGGCGGTTTTGGCCGTGTTCCTCATCTTCATTCTGGTGTCTGCAACGGTCGGTCAAGCCAACGTCGAGGAAAACATCGACCTTCTCGGCATGGCCCCAGAAGACGAGCAGTCCGTCATCAAGATGAAACAGTACAGCAAGGAATTCAACGCCGGTCAAGTCGGCATGGTGCTGGTCCATGCCAACGTGACGGGGGACATCAACGACGAGGATTCCTCAAACGACGACCCGGCTGCAATTTTGGAACAGATCGAAGTGCTAGAAACCAAGATCAACGAGGTCGACAATGCCTCCGCGGTGTCCATTGTGTTCCTGATGAAAGCCACAGGTGTGGCGGTTTCCATCTCCGGTGCACCGATTGCCGAATTCATTGACAACACGCCCGGTATTCCTGAAGAGATCAAGGACACGGCTTCCGCGTTGCTCAACCAAGAGATCATCGCCGACGCTTCGTTTTGGGACGTGTTGACGAATCCCTCGCAATACAACATGCCCGGTGACCGTCAGTCGCAAATTTTCCTGTTGAACGTGTTCTATGCTTCCATCACCGAGGAAACCCTTCAGGTGTTCATCAACGAGAATTACGACCGCACGCTGATCCTCGTGGACATGCCGTTCATCCCTGTGGCGGACACCAGCGTCAGCGTGGACCAAATCAACATTCAGGCCGCTGCCTTCGCAGGGCCGAAGGGCGAATACGCCGAGGACATCACCGGCGTCGCCGCGACCGCCATCGAGGTCAACCAACTCATTGTGGGCTCGCAATGGCAGTCGCTTGGCTTTGCAGTGGTGCTGACCATCATCACACTGGCCATCGTCTTCCGAGACATCCGCTACTCTTTGCTCACCACGTCACCCGTGATCGCCACCGTCGCCATGCAATGGCTCGTCATGTGGCAACTCGACGTGCCGCTGTCCCTGGTGACCGTGATGATCGGTTCCATCTTGGTCGGTGTCGGCGTTGACTTTTCCATTCACATTGCGAACCGTATTCGGGAATTGGGCGGAGGCATCGAAGCCATTCGAGTCGCGGCGGTAGGTACCGGGATGTCGCTGGCGGAAGCAGCGACCGTGACCAGCCTTGGCATGATGACGGCCTACCAGATCCCGATTCCGGAGATCAAGCCTTTCCTGACCGTCATTTTGATCCTTCTTTGGGTGGCCGCTGCAGGCGCGCTGGTGCTGTTGCCTGCCATTTTCGTCGCCCTTGAAAAAGCGGGGATTGCCACCGTTGGTGGGCGTTCAGCCCTCGCGACCAGACTCGGTCTCGGCAAAGCCACCGTCCAAGCTGAAGACATCGTCTACGACGCCGTTGTTGTGGAACGTTCAGGCGACGCGTGGTGAAGCGAGGTTTCAATGACCGTGGTGGCACCCCACGCCCCATGACGGGGCTTTGGCTCATGAAGTCTGAACCGCACGTGTATGCCTACGCCGACTTGGTGGCTGACGGTCGGACCCATTGGGACGGCGTGCGAAATTACCAGGCCAGAAACATGATGAGGGACCAGATGAAGGAAGGCGACCTCGTGTTGTACTATCACTCCAACACGAAACCTCCCCACGTCGCAGGGGTGGCCAAGGTGGTCAGGGAAGGCTACCCCGACCACACGGCGTTGGACAGCACCTCGAAATATTTCGATCCAAAAGCCACCGCGGACAATCCTCGTTGGAGCATGGTGGACCTCGAGCCTGTTGTCGAGTGCCCCACCGCAGTTTCGCTTGAAACGATCAAATCCGACCCTCTGTTTGAGGGCATGCCGCTCATACGTAGGGGGCAACGCCTCTCCATTCAGCCCGTTGAAGACGTTCACTTTCGTCGTGTGTTGATGCTCGCTGGCCTCGATGCGGACGACGTGATGGGGGCATGAAGTTGTCCGGGGACGAGGTCCGTGCCGCTTCCAGGGCCTTGTCCATTGAATACGCCATCCGTGACGTGGTCGTCCCTGCAACGGCCCTCGAAGCAAAAGGTCACCAGATCTTGAAACTCAACATTGGAGACCCAATCGCCTACCCAGGGTTGCCGACCCCTCCTCACATGGTGGAGGCGTATGCACAGGCCGTGCGTGACGGGATGAACGGCTACTCTCCGTCCTATGGGTTGCCTGAACTGCGTGAGGCGGTTGCCGCGGACGAGCGAAGCAAAGGTTGGCCGGCCACCTCAGACGACATTTACGTCTGTCACGGCGTCACCGAAGCGTTGCAACTCTTGTTCGCGGGTGTCCTCGAGGAAGGCGATGTTGTGCTTGCCCCCGGGCCTCATTATCCACCCTACATGGCCTATCCACAGATGTACGGTGCTCACACCGTTGAATATGGATTGGATGCGAACGACGGTTGGCGGATTGATCTTGAGGACTTGGCCTCCAAGATGAGCGATGACGTTCGGTTCGTGGTGCTGATCAACCCCAACAACCCGACAGGAAACGTGGCGTCGCCAGCAGAAATCGATGCCGTCCTCGAGATCGTGTCCAACTGGCCGCAATGCATGGTGATTGCCGACGAAATCTACGACGGACTCGATTTCACTGGGCAACAGGTCTCGGTCGCCAGCCGGTCAACTTCAGTGCCCGTCATCACGTTGAACGGTGTGTCCAAGGTGTACTTTGCACCAGGTTGGCGGATCGGTTGGTTTGGACTCCACGATCCAGAAGGTCGCCTCGCTTCCGTCCGTGAAGCACTTGAGCGTCTCCTTCGGTCTCGCCTGTGTGCGTCCACGCCAGCTCAGCGCGGGTACTTGGCTGGCCTGACAGGGGACCGGTCGTGGATGGGTCCCTATGCTGAACGTGTCAAGGCACAACGTCAGCGCTGCCTCGACAGAATTGCAACCATCGAAGGCTTGGACGTGGAAGCACCGGGTGGCGCGTTCTACATGTTCGTACGGTTGACGGAACCTGCTTGGGCCAACAACGACAAGCAGTTTGTGTTGGATTTGCTGGATGAGGAACACGTCCTCCTCGTCCACGGGAGCGGCTTCAGTCCCGAGCGAGGTCGTGGCCACGTTCGTCTGGTCTATCTGGCCGATGTGGCTGTTTTGGACGAAGCATTCGACCGGATTGAACGCTTCTTGAAGCGGCACAGGGCCTGACCGTGTCGGAGATGGATTCTTGAGCAGACCCTGCTCAGAACGAAGCATGAACCGGGGCTTGGCGCTTTTGTTCGCTGCGGTCTGGCTGTTGCCGACCGCTGCGGCAGAGGTCGTCATCGTCCAACCAAGCGAACCGAGTGCAGAATTGGCCATTCCATTCAGCATCGCCGTGGTGGCTGCGCTCTTGCTGTGGCGCTGGTTTGTTCCTCGGCAACTTGCATCCCTGCAAGTCGCGTTCGAAATCGACGATGACCTCTACGAGGTTCACAGGATTTCGAAGACGGTCGCAGAGGCACGAGAACTGCTTGGGGAGCGGACCGTGAGCAAGGGTGTCGTCCTGTACATGATGGGGATGACCGGCATCCTCCTCCTCATCGCAGAATTGATGTTCGACCCCCAAACCTTCTACCAGCCAAACCTGTACCTCATCGCGATTTTGCTGGGACTCCCGATTTTCGTTTCACCCTGGGAGACACTAAACGCACAGTTGATCGGTGTCGGGAAGGCGAACGTCAAGGTGGGAATTGCCTCTCGCCTCGGTCGCTTGACCACCCTGCCCTTGTTGATTGCCGCGCTCATCGCGACGGTCTTCCTTGGGCTTCAGTTGGAAGGAACGGTGACGCCTGAATGGATTGCAATTTCCATGTTGGTCTTCATGGGGCCCACGATCATTGCGTATGGGCGCATCATGGGTGCATCGTGGAACGTATTGTTGCTCAACAAGTGGCGGTCTTTCCGTGGTCAGACCACGGCCATCGACCCAGAGCGACCTGCGTTCATCAACCGCTTGGTGGCCGTTGTGCTGGTGTTGTTCCTGTTCACGATGCCCTTGACCGCGTTGAATGGCATTGTCACGGTCATCTATGTCGTGACCGTCGACCCACCGAACACCGAGGCGATGCTGAACTACGGTGGCATCATCGGATACTCCATCTACACCAACATCGACGTGATCATGGAAATCGTTGGCCAACTTGAGGCGCTCAAGAGCCTCCCTCAGGTGCTTTCGCTCTACTTGTCCCTGAACGTGGCCATCGTCGGACTTGCGTTCATTTTCGAGTTGACGCGTAACCTTCTCCTCGGTGGTCAGACCTTTGGTGGAACCTTTGGCGTTCAATTGGCACCGCCACGAGACATTCGGAGCGAGGTTGACGTTCGTGGCAAGTTGGTGGCTTTCTGTTTCGCAGGATTCTCTGGTTACACCGTCCTCCTGCTGCTTCTTGTGTGCTACAAGGAATTTGGCGACGTCATGCCCTACACCGATTGGTTGAACGAGCAGCAGTTTGACGAGGAAATGCGTCTGTTGACCACGTGGATGTTCATCGCGGTCGGTCAAACAATTTTCATGCTCACTTGGCTGGCGTCCATCAGCCAATTTGGACGTCTTCGAGGGCTCCGTTTCGACATCGATCCCGACCAACGGCGTGACGGTGCGGTCATGCTCACCGAAGGCAACAGCTTGCGGATGATGATCGACAAAGCGGCTCAAAACGACGACATTGACATGCTTCGCCGCCTGCAAAAGGCAGAGTTCACCGACGACGAGGCCCTGATTCGACACGAGAAGGCAAGGGCCCGTATGTGGGAGCTTGCCCTTCGTGGCCTGTGGCCTCAAGCATCGGAGGAGGCCAAGAAGGTGCTCGCACAGTCCGGTGGAGACGACGACGAGTCGCGTCTGTTGCTCGCGGTGTCCTACCTCGCAAGCCGTCGTCTTGATGCGGCAAGGGAAGCGTTGTACGGCCTTGAGCAACCCGAGGGTTACGATGAACCCGAACTCATCTCATTCCTGTGTGAGTGGCTCGATCCTTGGCATGGACGCGTGGACGAAGACGACATCTGGGACTGGGAGAACAACTCCACCATCGATCACCTCCAAGACATGATGAAGATGCTCGAATATTGGGACCCGAACCCCGACACCATGAACCGACACGAGGACCGATTGTCCCGTATCGGCCGCATTTCTCGCGTTGCTTTGCTGCGAGCACAACGCCGTCACAAGGAAGCACTGGAAATGGCGCTTGATTGTGTCCGTTCGGATCCGACGGGTGTTCGACCAAGGATTGCGGTAGCGCTTTGCCTCCTCGACCAAGGCCGATGGCACGAATCACGTACGGTGTTGGATGAACTCAACACCAGCGATCCAACCGATCCTCGGGTCAAGGGCCTGATGGCCTTGATGGGCCATCACCCCGACATGGAGGAATTCGAGGTGTCCATGGCGATGGACCCACGATCAAAAGGCAGGAATTACCTCGATGAGGCGCCGATCAACCCAATGGCAGGCGCGTTGATTCGAGGTGGACTGGACGAGGCCCTCACGGCGAATGCCTTGATTGTGGCTCACGAAGCGGTTCGTCGAGTCGTTGGGCCAGGTCACAAGATCTCTGCCCTGTCCTACCTCGTTCATCTGGGGCTTGTGCTTCCGTTCTGGGGCATGGGCGCCGCTTACCTGGCCACGCTGCGAGGAACGACGGTCGGTATTGGGGCAGCGGTGGCCTTCGGTGGCCTTCATCTGATGTACATCCGTTTGCTCAAGCAACAACGCCATGTGGTCAAACAGCGCGACCAACGGATGATGATCGAACTCGGCCGTCGGCTGAAACGCAAGAAGGCCGTGCCGACCGAAGGCAACACGCCCGTTGGGACCCACCTGATCCTCACCGGACTTTTGGTGACGGTGAACGGTGTGGTTCTGGACATTGGTCTCCCCGCTTGGTTGGCGGCAAGGAACGAGGCGATCGCTGAACGGTCCATTCAGGCTCGACTCAAGCGTCGCGCCGCGAAAATGGAACGCGCCAAACCACCTCGAACCAAACCGCTTGGACGTGGTTGGTGGCTCAAGCGCGATGATCCAACCGATGGAACCCCTGCGCTGGATGCTTTGATCGGCCCGTCCGCTTATCGAGGACGAGCGGCTGCTGAAGGACTGAAGCAGAAGTTGGGCGGGACAGTGGCAGGTGGACCGCCGCGTCGCATGTCGGTGGCCGATCTTGACATGGTCAACCGTGGTGCACCAATGCACACCCGGAAGTCCGAGCGATTCCCAGGGTCGGATCGCCCTCGTTGATGCGGCCTGAACGTGACGCTGTCCAACGTTTTTGGTCGCACAGCACACGTGAAGTTCTATAACCGGTGCGACGCACGCAAGAAACCGGGGTCTTAGCCATGGCCATGAATCACAACCAGATGGCATACGTCGCCATCATTACGACACTCATTTTCGGCTCGTTGTTCGTTGGCATCAGCGGTTTCTGGCAAACCAACGAAAACATCGGTGATTACGAGAGTGCAGCCGAAGAGGACATTTTCGGCGAAGGGACCGAGTCTGTGGAAACCCTGGACTCTGACGGTGACGGCTTGCCCGACACCTTGGAACAAACCCAGTACGGGACCCTCATCGACAATCCGGACACCGACGGTGACGGGATGTCGGACGGTTGGGAAGTGGCTCATGGCCTCAACCCGCTCGACAACGGTGAATCCGATGACATCACGTTGGATCCCAGCGAAGCCGACACGGAAGACGCGATCAAGAAGAACGAAACGGACGCTTGGCCAGACCCAAATCAAGGTCCCAACGGCGATCCTGACCGAGACGGTCTGACCAACACCGTTGAGCAAGAATTGGGAACCGACCCTCAGCGTGCTGACACCGACAACGACGGCCTCAACGACCGTTGGGAGTCCCTCTACTCGACCGAAGTGACCACCGTCGGAGGCGTGGTCACACTTTTCGACCCATTGAGCGGGAACTGGGACTGCCTTTTGCTTGATGCAGGCACTGAACAAGCGCTTGCCGATTACTACGATGACGACGAAACCACCCCCAGCTGGGACGACCTGGCGAACTCGGAAGGCAAGCACTCCTGCGACACCGTCCTAGACACCGACGACGACGGCCTGCCAAACTGGCTCGAAGAGAACTACGGAACCGACCCCACCTCCCGGGATTCGGACATGGACCTGATCGATGACATCGTTGAAGTTTCGACGCAATTGGTCAACATCTTCGTCGGTACGGGTGAAGAGTGCAACGTCGCCCTCGTCCAATCCATCGACCGAGTTGCTCCTTTCCAGACCATGGACGACGCATGGTTCCTTGGCGACATGGACGGTGACGGTCTCCTGAACGGTCCGTCGGATTGGGACACGGACGGTGACGGCATGCCCGACGGCTTCGAGTACTGCTATTCCCACCTGACCGATTTGACCCAAGAACTGAGCCAGAACCCCGGCCTCGACAACACGATGCTCCTCAATCCTGCCAACGCTTCTGACGCGTATGGCGACTGGGACGAAGACGGCCTCAACAACCTGGAAGAGTACCTCGTGGCGGAGACCTTTGGCCCCACCAACTTCACGTCCCCATGGCGCGTGGACACCGACCTCGATCAGATGCCAGACGGTTGGGAGTCCAGCAACGGCCTCCACCCCCGTGACGGTACCAACGGCGACGACGATCCTGACCGAGACGGTTGGGACGCTGACGGCGATGGCGCCGTGGTGTACGCTTCCTTGGTCAACAGCGTCACGGTCACCTTCATCGACGTGGAACTGGACGACTGGGTGCTCGAGAATCAAACGGTCGCACGTGGCCAAATCACGCTCGCAGGTGGCAACAAGCAAACCGTTGTTCTCGGTTCACCCGTGGACGGTTACGTCTACGACATCCACGTGGAGGTCGGGGACGTCATCGAATCCCGTCTCGACGTCTGGATGGACATTGTGGAACCTGAAGAGCAGTTCACCAACCTGATGGAATACAACGCAAGGGACCGTGACGGTGACGGCATCACCGACGGTCGCTCCACCGATCCGCTCGTGGCCGACACCGACGGCGACGGCCTACGGGACGGCATTGAAGTCATGGGTTGGGAGATCCTCGTCGTCAACGTCGGTGTTCAACGCATCATCGTGACCAGCGATCCCGGCCTCTACGACACCGACGCTGACGGTCTCTCTGACTTCGTTGAGTTCAGCGAACTCTGCGACACAGGATCCAATGCCTCCAACCCAGACACCGACGGCGACGGACTTGGTGACCAAGCCGAGGCTTTGTCTGGGTTCACCTGGGAAGGTGAATCCTACTTCACCGACGCTTGCATGTTCGATACCGACAACGACGGGTTGGAAGACGGCGAGGAGGTCATCGCAGGCCAAGACAACTTCCTGACCCACGCCAACAACTCCGACACGGACGACGATGGTCTCAAGGACGGGAACGAAGTCTTGTTCGTACCAAGGCCATTCCAAAAGCCGACGAATCCACTCATCAACGACACCGACGCTGACGGCATGCTTGACGGCTGGGAAATGCAAGTGAAGTCAGCTGAAGACAACACCAACTCCCACAGCCTTTGGGTCGCTGCAAGTTCCTGGTCCCGACCCGGTTGCGAAGCAACGCAAACCAACAACTGCTTGATGGAGCCCGGTGGCTATGTTTGGCAGAACTACCTTGGCGGTTTCGTCCTGGAAGCGAAGTACGAGATTTGGGAGATGAACCTGAGCGGTTTCTCCATCCCCGCCAATGCGCTTTGTGACGGCTGTTCTGGACGATGGGCCCTCGATCCTTCCCTGGATTCCTTGGCCGATGCCAACTACGACGTGGACAACGACTCGCTGATGAATTCGGCCGAGGCTCCCGATCGATGGAACACCAACCCTGTTGACGACGACACCGATGAAGACGAGTTGCCTGACGGCTGGGAAGTGCGGTACAGCCAACTCGCCCTTGAACGTGGTTTGGTGGACAACCTCTCCATCGCCTCATCCGGTGCCCGTGGCGTCATGGACCCCTCCATGCAGGACAGCGATTTGGACGGCATCACCGACGGGCAAGAAGACCCTGATCGTGACGGTCTGAACCGCAGCGGATTGGTGAAGAAATACTGTCCCGGCTACGACGACCCGACCAACAGCCAGTGCCACATCAACCCCGACACGCCCGACGGTGTTCGGTTCTATGACAACCTCGAGAACTACACCAACTTCGAAGAATTCCAAAACGGAACCGACCCCGTGACCAACGACACCGACGGCGACGAATGGAACGACGGACCTGAGGTCTACTACCAAGACCACGACCAAGACGGCATGGCCACTGGATGGGAATACCACTTCGAGTTTGATCCGTACGATTCAGCCGACCGCATGGTCGATACCGACGGTGACGGGCACGTCAACTACTGCGAATACAAGTGGGACACGAACCCGCGGAATCCACTCTCCTTCCCGGGACAAGGTCAACTCTGTGACCCGTTTAGTGAGTGAGCAGGCGGCAGGATGATGGCCCAATCTCGGTCCATTGTCCTCGTTGCACTCCTGCTGTTGGCCTGTGTGCCGTCCACGACCGCGGACGCCACCGGTCCGCAGATTCATTTCGACCAGGACAACGGCTTGGTCCAATCGTCTGGGCAGGTGACGTTGAGCGGCCAAGCGAACGTCCCGCTCAATGAGATCACCTGGACCGTGGTCGATGTATCAACCAGCGATGTGATCGCGAGCGGTGATTACCTTGACACCGTGATGCCTGAACAAGAGGGGACATGGACATGGACCCATAACATCAGCGTCCCCCCCTCTGGCTGCTCGTGTCGATTTGCGGTGGTACAGGGGACCTATTCTGCTGAAATCGTCCTTTACCTCGGTCCACCAGGGTCCTGGGCCCCTGTCTGGCTTGATGCCACGTTGGCAAGTGCAACGGAACCTCAGCCTGAACAGATGGGTGAGGACAAAAAGCAGAGCGCTGTCTTGTTGACCGATGCAGGAAACGTGAGCAAGACGCTCCCATTGACGTTCCCTCCGAACCGTTGGAACGGGTCGTTTCTTGAGGTTCAACGCTGCCAAGCCAGCGCAAGTGGGGTTTGCAAATCACCCACCACGACGATGACGCTTCCCATTGTGCGCGACGGTTCGTCGTATTCCGTTGTGTTCAATCCTGTGGACTGGTCACCTGAAGGGCATTGGTCCATCACGTCGATGGTGGCGGTGGACGGTGTGCTGTCCCGTTCGACGCCCAGCATCTGGCACCTTCTCCATGACGTGACACCACCTGTTGCTACCATTGAGGCCGTTGAATTCGCGAACGAATCTGAGCGTGTGCGTTTGGTGGTCAACGCCACCGACCTTGGCAGCGAACAGGTGACGTTGGTTGACCTCCGTGTGACCGACCCGAACGGCGAGGTGCGTGTCCTCGATTCAATGACGGCTCTTTCCGAGACGTTCTTCCTTCCGGACCTCGCGGGGCAATGGACGGTACAAGCCACCGTTCAGGACGGGGCGGGACTCCTTCGCGTGGTCTCGCACGACCTCGCTGTCCAGAACGTGGTGCCTGAGGTCAACCTTCGATTCAACGGTGCTGTGGTTGAATCCGGTGACACCCTGCGGGTTCGCTCTGGTGATGCCTTCATCCTCGACGCCTCGGCCTCTTCGGACACAGGCAACGACCTCATCGGAATGAATCACGTCTGGTGGATTGGCGCAGACGGTCGCCTATCTGGTATGCCTGAGTTAAGCGAAGACAGGTTCGAGGACCCGGGTTCGTACGACATCCGAATCGAAGTGGTTGACGACGACGGAGCCTCGGCCGAGTTGGCCTTTACCCTTGAAGTGATCGAGGACACCGATTCACTCGTTGAATCTGTCTTGTTGGGTCCCTTGCTTTTGCTGATTTTCGGCGCCGGTTTGGCTTTGCTCTTCTTCCTTCGGAATCGAAGCCAGGGTCCATCCATCCCCACATGGCCCGGCGAGCCGAATTCGTGAGAACCCGTGCAACGCTTGATAGCATGTCGACCCCTGCTCCTACCATGTTCGATGAGGTCTTTGCGGACCTGCCCATGGCGCCTGCTCCGTTCAGCGTGGCTGAGGTTCGCGCACGTCAGGCTCGTCTGACCTCAAGTCTGTCGAACGATACCCTGCTTCTGCTTCCTGCACCCCTTGAATCCACGAGGTCGAACGACGTGCACTACCGCTACAGGTCCTCTTCGGACCTGATGTACCTGACCGATTGGGACCAACCTGAGTCCTTGGGCTACGCCATGCATGACGGGACATCATGGGTTTGGGGCTTGTTCGTGCAACCGAAAGACACCCTCAAGGAAATCTGGGAAGGGCGCCGGCTTGGCGTGGACGGCGTGTTGGAATTGGGCATGGTCGACCGTGCTCACAGCATCCATGACCGTGATGACGTGGTCCGTGGCCTTTTGGAATCGGCCAGCCGTGTCCTGCTCAGGCAACACGTGGATCATGAACTCGATGCGCTGGTTCGTTCGGCCATGACCGAACGCTCCCGGCCTCGTCAGCAATTTGGCACCGGACCAGTCGCCTTGGAAGACCCAAGCGCACGCATCGCAGAACTTCGCCTCAGGAAGTCCGAGGAAGAGGTCGCGATGATGCGTCATGCGGCAGACATCTCTGCACGTGCCCACGTGGCGGCAATGAAATTGCCGTCGACCAACCTCAACGAACGCCATTTGCAAGCGGTCATCGAAGGCGGTTTCGTGTACGGCGGTGGCGACGGTTGGGCCTACCCTTCGATCGTAGGAGCTGGCGTCAACGCGACCATCCTCCACTACACCGTCAACAACGACGTGTGCGCAAAGGGCGATGTTGTTCTCATTGACGCTGGCACTGAATATCGGGGATATGCATCGGACATCACCCGCTCGTGGCCCATCGGTGGACGGTTTACTGAGGCCCAACGGGAGATCTACAGCATTGTGCTCGACGCTCAAAAAGCGGCCATCGCGGCTTGCAAGGTCGGGGCACCTTACAACGCGCCTCACGAAGAAGCACGGCGCGTGTTGGCCGAAGGCCTCATCGAACTTGGCGTGATCACACAAAGCCTCGACGAGGCCTTGGACGCAGAGCACGGTGAACTGCGCCGTTGGTACATGCACAACACCGGCCATTGGCTCGGACTTGACGTTCACGATGTCGGTGTGTACCGTCCAAACGGCGAACCTCGCGTGCTGGAGTCTGGAATGGTCTTGACCGTTGAACCCGGATTGTATTTTGGTGCATGGAGACCTGACGTCTCGTGTCCCCCTCGTTACGCCGACATTGGCATCCGCATTGAGGACGACGTCCTGGTGACCGTCGACGGTCCTGTGGTGCTCTCAGACGCATGTCCAAAGGAGATGGACGACCTCGAAGCCATCGTTGGAGCGTGAGGTCGTGTGGGCGTCCATTCTTGAGCGGCAAGCGGGCTGGAAGGCAGACGACCCTACGGCCGTGAGGCTGTCCTCGGAAGACGCCATCGTGCTTTACGAGACCGCTCCGCTTCATGCCCTGATGAGCGCTGCTCTTCTTCGTCGAAAACAACAGGTCCCTGGCGCAGAGGTCACCTACCTCATCGATCGGAACGTCAACTACACCAACGCCTGCACCATCAACTGCCAGTTCTGTTCCTTCTACCGTCCGATGGGTCATGACGAAGTCTACACCCAAACCATCGATGAAATCTCACAACGTTTTGCTGAACTCGAGGCCATTGGGGGCGTGCGTGTTCTGATGCAAGGTGGAGTCAATCCTGACCTCCCCTTCTCGTGGTACCTTGACGTGCTGCGTGATTTGCGCACCCGCCACCCTTCCATCGATTTGGATTGCTTCAGCCCGATTGAAATCCAAGGCATGGCTGAGATCACGGGCATGAGCACGCTTGACGTCCTTCGAGCGCTCAAGGAGGCGGGCATGCATGGCCTGCCTGGTGGTGGCGCTGAAATGCTTGTTGAGGGCGTCCGTCGCGATGTTTCTCCGAAAAAGGGAGGCCCTGAGCAATGGATTCGAATCATGAGGGAAGCCCAACAGCTTGACCTTGTCACCAGCGCGACCAACGTGTTTGGATTTGGTGAAGGCGCTGCGGAACGGGTGGAACACTTGGAACGTGTCCGCGGCATGCAGGATGAAGCACTTACACGCGGTGAACGCCCGTTTACGTCGTTCATTGCCTGGCCTGTGCAACTGGAAACGAATTCCTTTGGTCGCAGAAACCGAGGCCAAAACCGCGTCGAACTTGGCGCGGGTCCTTCGGAGTACCTCCGTCACGTTGCCATCGCACGGTTGATGCTGGACGTGGTCGATCACATCCAAGCCTCTTGGCCGACCATGGGCGTTGACGTGGCTCAGATGGCCCTGCTGGGAGGTGCGGACGACATCGGTTCGACCATGATGGAAGAGAATGTGGTGTCGGCTTCAGGAACGTCGAAAATTTCAGCCAGCGAATTGGAATTGCAGCGCCTCATTCTCCGGGCTGGCCTGAAACCTCGAAGGAGAAACAGCAGGTATGAACTGCTCGAGACCCCGACCGAAGGGCAGGCTCCCCTTCCCGCACCCGTTCCCGCCTTGGTCTAGGTCCGCTCGGGGAGCGGTGTGTCGTACACCACCCAAATTTCAGCGTGGATGTTTCGTCCCGCGTTTTCTGTTTCACCGGTCGGTTGGTATTCGGCCCCGTTGAACAGTCCTCGATAACTCAGCGTTTCCGTGGCCCCTGGCGTCACCCAATCGGTGATGTCGTAGGTCCACTGCTTCACGTCTTGACCGGCACACCATCCTGCCCGCCCAAAGGGCCATGATCCAAACTGATTGGCCACGACGCCCCTTGGGACTTCTTGCTCACATCCAGTGTTGCTGTACACGATGGGGTGCCACTCGTACGCGGTGTTTCCACCGATCGTAAAGTGGTGCTCATGGTCACAGAATTCAGCACAATTTGCATCGTCCTTTTGGAAACCATGGCCGGTGATGGTGGCGACAATGCGCACCCGTGAAGCATCCGTTGGAATGTTCAGCGTGTGCTCCCTGTCGTACAACGCTGGATCGTTGTAACTCCCGTTGAATTGGCCTCCAGTAAACGCAAACGTTGCGTTGCTTGGACGGTGATCGACCGCGCTCTCGCCCCAACGAGAAAAGAGCAGGGTGATGGTCAGGCTTCCACCGTTGGCACCGCGGTATGTGAACCGGCGGTCTTCTCCGTCCTCCAACATGAAGAGGTAGGGCGAAAGGTCCGTCAGCCATCGGCCTTCACGGCCGTAGGTGGTGATCCAGCGTGCAAACTCCGTTCCACATCGTGACGAATTGTCGCGGTCGCAAATCCTCAGGTTGGCCTCGTAATCCCACTCGTGGCATCCGGCGTATCCTCCGGATGACGTTTGGTAACGGTCCCGTCGCTCAGAACACGCGTGTTCGTGAAACATCTCCATGGTGTCGTACGTTTCGAGGTCATGATCGAGCGAGAACGTGGCGTTCATCGCCGAAGAGAAACCGCCACCCCACCCGCCCTGATGCTGTTCACCAAACATGAGATCAACGGCCTCGACGGCCGGGTCTGAGCGTCGGATTTCAACCGGATGTTCGGCATGCCACATCCATGCTTCATGCGACATGTGTTGTGGATCGTATGTGGTGCTCGATGTGCCCCATGTGTACGTGGAACCGGTTTGGCGGAGCCGTTGGAACCGATCGATGCCGAAGGTGGTCGGTTCTCCAAGCGCGCTGAGGGCCTCACCAAGATCGCCACCTGCACCGCTTAGGTCGAGGTCCAAGTAATGGATTCGACCGTCCCACTCTGCCTCTTCGGCTGCACTCAGGCGCTGTTCAACGTCGGCCTTTCTGTCGTTGATCTGCGTACGGTAGGTGCTGTCGTACGAACCGTAAACGATGTGCGCGGAGTCCGGGAGGTTTCTGGTGAGGGTGCCTGGATTCATGGTGAAGGTGGACGAACTGGAGCTGGTTCCGCTGGTTTTCATCAGCAAAAACAGGTACGTGCTGTTCCCATCCCAAAGGTCGGAGAAGGATGTGGTGCCGTCCAAGGTCGGTACGGTAAAGTCCCCCACGGTTTGGAAGGGGCCAGACACGGCAGGGTTGCCTTGCGTGCTTGTCCAAGGAACTGGACGTTGCACCACGGCACAGCCGTCGGTGTCGATGGTCCAACGGTCAGGACTGTTGAGGCACAGATCGTTTTGCTTGTGGACGCCATCGGCGTCCACGTCTTCGCACCCTTCGATGTCGACGTCTTCGCCGAGTGGCGTTGCAGGGCATTCGTCGTTCGCGTCCACCACGCCATCGGTGTCGGTGTCACGCTGGTCAGCAGCACAGCCGTATTCGTCCACGTCCATCCCTAGGGTGGATTGCGGACAAAGGTCCAGCATGGTGCCGTTCAGGTCGGCGTCGTTGACCCCGTCGTTGTCGTCGTCGTCGTCTTCGGTGCGGTCCAAACATCCGTCGGAATCCCAGTCCGTGGTGTTGTCTTGGACCCATGCCGACTCACCCTTGGGGCACGTGTCGTCCGCGTCCAGCACCAAATCGTCGTCGTCGTCCGCGTCTTCACCGCTGTCGAGGCAACCGTCCAAATCCCAATCGACGGAACGTAGGCTTGTCCAGCCCATGGTCCCACGCGGGCAGGCGTCCTCGACGTCCACTCGACCGTCGTTGTCGTCGTCGTCGTCTTCATCGGCATCTCGGCAGCCGTCCTCGTCGTAATCGTCCGCTGCGTTCGAGGACCAACCAGGTTCGGAAAGGCACGCATCTTGCGCGTCCAACCGCCCGTCGTCGTCGTCGTCGTTGTCTTCGTCCTTGTCTCGGCAGCCGTCGGCATCATGGTCGGTGGATGGCGTGCTGCGCCAACTTTGTGCATCGCCCACACCGTTGGGGCACCGGTCCACGTCATCGTGGACGTCGTCTCCGTCGGCGTCAACGACCACTTCAGACAAGATCAACCGCACCGATTTTTCGACGGTGACCGTGTCCACCGGGCCGACGCATGTTGCGGAAACCACCAGCAGGGGAAGCAGCCCTTCCTCGCTCAGAATCACGTTGAAATCACGTTGCTCGTCCAAGGGCAGGTCAACGTCCGCTGCTTCATCGCCCAAATCCATTGTCGCGGAACAAACAAGCTCGGACATGTCGCTTTCAGGTCGGTCCCGAAGTGGAGCGATGCTGCCGTCAAAGGAGATTTGTCCCTCTTCTGCGGCGACCGCCACGGGCAAGACGAGACGCACACCCGCTTGACCCACGGATACGTGTGTTTGCACGGTGAGGGAGCCGTTTGCGAAGGTCACCCCTTCCGAAGGATGGAGGTCGACGCTGACGGTGATGACGCCGGTGGACGGGGCTTCGATGGCCACGATCACCGCTCCGTTCGTGGAAACAGCCACGTCTGAAACCACGGTGGGTATGCCGTCTGAAATCGACATGCGGACGTCACCGACGTGGATGGCATCGAGGTGTTCGGATGCACCCCCTGTCACCTCGAAGATGAGCAGGTCACCCGCCACAGGATTTCGCACCGTTTCGGACAACTTCAGGTTCCATGGGGTCTCGATGACCGGTTGTTCATTGCTGTCGTTTTCTTGGGGCTCGGTAACGTCATCGCTCATGCCGAGGCATCCGGCAAGCAGCATGGTCAGGACCAAGGCCACGGCAGTCGCAGGTCGTCCCATGCGCTTGCATGCGTTGTAAGGAACCTCAACGTGTCGGTGCAGGTTCTGCGTGTTCGGCCCGTCCGTCGGTGAGGACGACGACCAAGGGTGGAACGGTGACCTTCGGCCAGCTGGCACGCACTGGCGTGACGTGGAGAAGCCTGCCATGTTCAGGGTGGTCGCACACCACCACGATCTCCCAGTGAATCCGCACGAGTGCATCGTAGACGGTCCCTGGCCATGGTCCATCGGGCGCCGTCAGGTGCACCTCACCGTCGTTGATTTCTTCCCATGGCCCTCGTGCAGCCAACCGCATCGGACGCAAGTATACGTCCCCGGGCCAATCGTGACGGCCCATGGGGGATTCCTCACCCAGTCCTGTGCCGTCGCCGAAGGCGGGTTCCATTCCGGCAAGGGATGTGGTCATGCCAGGAGGCGGTTGGCCGTTGGCAGCCTTCCCAAGCGCATTGAGGATGTGGTGGTGCCTGGGGGCCAGCACGCCGCACTGAAGGCTGGCAAACACCGCGTGTTTGACGGCTGAACCCTTGAGTTGGATTCGCGTTGTGCCCTCACTGCTCACATGTTCGACGTCGACTTCCATGGACAGGACTTCGTCGGCAATGATGTTCGTTTGTCGGCGAAGATCGCCGACGTTGGCGGTAAGCCGGAGCACGAGGGGGAGGAGGATGAGTGGGACCACAATCAGCCCGAGAAGCGGATAATCCAACAGCCCCAAACGCACGCTGTCGGTCCCGACGGTCGGGATGTCAAGGGCATCAAACCCGGGAGCCAGCGCCAAATACAACAAGGTCAGGAGCATCAAAGCAGCAACGCCATCCACCATCCTGCGAAGCCGACGGTGGAGCGGCCTCGGTTCAAGGAACCATCCTTGGCGTTGGGCTGGAACGACGCTTGGGAAAGGTCGTGATTCCAAGGCGTCTTCGGCCAGGTCGTTGAGCCCACGTCGTTCAACAAACCACCCTTCTTCGGTCTCGATTCGAAGGTTGGCTCCAAAGTTACGATCGATTGGGCCTTGCACCGGGGCGAGTTCCTTGGCGTTCAACCTTCGTGGGTCGAACGGTGGGTGCCGGTAGAGTTCCTTCATGTCCTCACCTCACCCCGTCAACATGGCCCAACCCGCCTTCAAGGCCAGTGGCCTGAACGACGGCACTTTGCGTAGCATTTCGATGCCGAGTGGGACAGGATGTTCAATGTCGCCAAGTCGATTGATCATGGCGGTCACTTCAGGTTGAGCGAAGACAGCCACGTGCCGCTCGAGCGTGTCGTCATCGCTTTCGGTTAAGAAGAGGTTGCGCAGAGCCCTCGCACGTGTTTGATGGCGCCGTAAATCGTCCCAAGGTCGACTCAATTTCTTCAGTGCAGGCTCGGAAAGCCGGTCTGCATGGATGGCCTCAGCAAGAGCGTCCGCAACCATGGCCACCTGTTTGAAGCCCGGCCCAATGCCACCGCCGGTGGTGGGTTTGGCCAATCCAGCGGCGTCTCCGAAGAGCATGGCGCGTTCCCTGACCGGCCTTCGCACCATCCCTCCTGGAATGGGTCCACAGTACCGTGCCACAATCTGACAACCTTCGAAACGGGGCGCATGACGGGAGGTATGCATCAAGGCGTGGAGCAGCGCTTCTGGGGAGGCCTCGTCCAAACGGTCTGGTGCGGACCACAACCCCACACGGTGCGTTCCAAACCCGGTTGGAATGGCCCATGCAAAAAATCCGGGAGCAATCGATGACCCAGTAAACATCTCCAACCATCGGTGTTCGGTTTCAAAACCCGTAACCTCGACTTGGTTTCCAATCATCATTTCCTTTGGTCGACCGCTTCGAAGCCAATGCCGAACACGGCTGTGTGCTCCGTCTGCACCGACCACCAATCGACACGTGGTGGTCCCGCTGGTGCTGCCTTGACGATGGTGTATCCGCCATCCCTCGCCGTCGATGGCCAACAAGCCGGTGGCCACGGTGGACAACTGGAGCTGCGCACCTGCTTTCAAGGCCTGATGCACGACGCCCTCGTCAAATCGATTTCGACAGACCGCACTCGTTCTTGTCTCGCCGGGCACGCCGACGGACACCGAGGCGTGGTGAGGTCCATGGATGGTGGCCCCGTCGATCTCTTGCAGCACGGTGTTGGTCAATCCCACTTGTTCCATGGACCACGGGTTGACCAAACCTGCGCATTGGAACGGACGTCCGATGGAAGCGTGTTCCTCCAGCATCAGCACATCGACGCCGCGTTCAGCGAGCATCGTGGCCAATCGAGCCCCGACCGGCCCTGCACCGACCACGATGACGTCGTGGTCCATGAGGTGAATCCGGGGCTTGGACCCCATCAAGCATGCGCTTCATTCCTTCTTCGCGAAGCGATAGCGGACCTGTTGGGCCTTGTTCAGGTACAGGATGGCGGTGAACGGGTTCCCCTTCTTCGAGATGAGGTCCGAGAAGGGACCCACTTGACCCTCGATGATCAGCGTTGCAGCTTCTTCCCGGGTCAGTTCGCGCTTGGAAATTTCACGCGCAATCTGAATCTTGCAACCGCTGCCGGCTTCCTCAGGCTGGTAATGGGTTGGCGTTTCCACGATGGCCACGTTGGTCTTCGGGCAGACGGCAACCACGCCTGGGACGACGTCAAATTTCGTGGCGTCAGCGGCGGCCTGACGTGGTGGGAAATCGTATTCGATTTTCTTCCCGTTGAGCACGAGGTATGCACTGAACGGTCGGCCCTTCCGTGACGTGAACCCTTCGAGAAGGGCAGACCGACCGTCCGTCAAGATTGAACGTGCCTCTTCAGGGGTGATGAGGCGTTGACACATTTCTGCCCGAATGCCTCGGAAGGAGCACGCTTCTGCATCGCATGCATAACCGTCGTGACCTTGGCGAACGGTTCCGGATTCACACACCGGGCAGGCCGCAATGGCTTCGTCCGTCGCTTCAACGCTGCCGGCACCGTTGCCCTTTGACGTCACTTTACCCACGTCACTCAGGGTGACCGTAGCGGTGTATTCCTCTCCGGTGCGGCTGAAAAACCCGTGCAGATCTTCGATGGTTTTCGCTTCCAGCAAGCGTGTCGCGGTGGGCCGGTCGAACCATCGTCCGGAGGTGTCCTTCCAGAACATGAACTTGCATCCTTCATCGGCCCCAAGGTTGGCCACGCATTGGTAGGCCAACGTGGTTTCTCGCACGCTCTCTCCGCATGACGGACAGGGTCCGAGGTCGGTGTCGTCCGCATAGAGCACCGAACGGTCGTGGTCCTTGATGCTGTGAACCATGCTCGTCGTTCGCTCAACGATGTCGTCCATGTACGTGCTGCGCTCGATTTGACCGCGCTGGACCTGAAGGAGTCGATGCTCCATCTCACCGGTGAGTTCGGGTGACGTGATCCAGTCAACGCCAATGCGGCGAAGCATGTCAATAAGGCGCATGCCGATGGCCGTTGCGCTCAGTTGACCGTTTCGTGCCCTGCGAATGTAGTTGCGATCGATGAGCTTCTCGATCGTTTCTGCCCTGGTGGCAGGCGTGCCAAGCCCCGTGTCTTTGAGGGCTTCAGAGTACTCGTCGTCCTCCACTTGGCGGCCCGCGTGCTCCATCAAGGACAGCAACCTTGCTTCCTTCAACCGGTTCGGAGGCTTGGACATCTCTTCGTGGAACGTGACCTCTTCCAAAGCGGCCTCGGCCCCATCTTTGACGCTCCCCCATTGTTCGGGGATGCTTTCCTTCTTGGTCTCGATGTGGCGGAATCCTGGGTCCACCAGGTGTTCAACGCTCTTCACGAAATCTTGGGAACCTGATGTCGCGGTTCGTGTCTCAACGTTCCATGTCGAGCGGTCGGACCACGATGCGAGGAAACGTCGAGCGATCATGTCGAAGAGTTTCGCGTGATCGGCGGGGAGCGCTTCCTTTGGGAGAACACCCGTTGGAACGATGGCGTAGTGGTCGCTGACCTTTGCATCGTTGAAGTTCCGCCCGGTGTTGCGCAACCCTTCGCTGTTGAGACGCTTCACGTGTTCGCTGTATTCGGCGATTTCGGACATGGTGCCAATGATCTCGTTGACCTTGTCCCCCATGTCGGAGGGCAGGTATTGTGAGTCCGTACGGGGGTAGGTGGTCACCTTGTATCGGTCGTAGAGGTCTTGAGCAACGCTGAGGGTTCGCCGCGACGGCCACGACCACAAACTGTTGGCTCGGCGCTGCAGGCTTGTCAAGTCAAAATTGAGGGGAGGACGCTCATGTTTGGGCCGTTCCTGCACGGAGACCGTCGTGGTGGAGGCTCCGTTGATGTCGGCTTCCACGGCCTCCTTTTCATCCAAGTCAAGGATGCGGTTGGCCTTGTACTCAGGTCGGTTTTCGTCGGCTTTGTGGTCTCGACGAATCCATCGAGCCGACCATGTCGATCCTTCGGAGTGCACCTCTGCGGTGACGTTCCAGAAGGGTTCTGGGACATAACTGAGGATGCGTTGTTCCTCGTCCGCAATCATGGCCAAGGTTGCGGTTTGGACGCGACCCAGGCTGATCGTTGTTCGTTCGCGTCGGCCTTTCAGGAAGGTGTTGCCAACACGGGAGCCGTTCATGCCGATGATCCAATCCGCCTCTGACCGGGAGCGGGCTGCTGCGCCAAGGCTGTCGTAGGAGGTGCTTGGTTGACGTGTTTCCCAAGCGCTTGTGATGGCTCCTGATGTCATGGACTGAAGCCACATTCGCGTGGTAGGGGCTTTGGCCCCGGTGTGCTCAATGATGCTCCTGAAGATGAGTTCACCCTCGCGTGCTGCGTCGCAGGCGTTCACAATTTCTGTGACGTCCTTGGCCGTGATTCGCTTCTTGATGGCCGTGAGCACCTTGCGGTTTCGACCGCCTTTCGCCTTGTACTCGAACGGGTCAGGGACGATTGGAAGCCTGTCGATGGTCTTCCTCCAATTCTTGAAATCTGCATCGTAGTCCTCTGGGAACTTCTGTTCGACCAAATGTCCGATGGCCCATGTGACCACGAGGTCGTCTCCAATCCACGCGTCGTCGGCCTTTTTCTTGGCTCCAAGGACCTTGGCAATGTCGTCTGCAACGCTGGGTTTCTCCGCGATGACGACGACGGTCATGGATGGTCCGGCCCCGTCGAGCCTACTTGAACGATGTTGTGTCTTGCCGACTTCTCCATGCCAACTCGTCCCACGGTGCTTCCAAACCCGGTCCACCGCATCCCAAGCAGCCCGGATAACCTGCTTCCACAAGGTCGTGGGCCATCGAAATGACATGCTCAAACGACACAGCGTTTGGACGCGAGGTCAGGAACAACAGGGCATCTTCAGGAGCGTCGTTGCCCCAACACACCAACGCCGTACCGTCATCGGCATCTCGAACGGTGAACGAAGACGCGAGTTGGAGCTCAGGAAGGGCGAGCCGTGCAGGATCGGCTTCAGCGATGGCTCTGACCAACTCCCTCGCTTCAGCCATGCTGGATTCTGGGATTTCCAAGCGAACGTGTGGGGTGCGGAGGATCCTCCTGGCGGCTTCTCGAACCGCCGGCCAACGCTCGTCATCTGGCCTCATGGATGCACGTGCAGCCCGTAAGGCTTGAAGGATGCCCGTGAGCGAGCCACATCATGGGCTGGCCTTACCGTACCTTCGTGCGGCCGGTTCAACGGATGCAAAGCAGCGAAGGTGCGCACGGTCGGGCCCTTCGCATGCTTCGCCTCGCCTCGTCCACCAAGCCAGGCAGGGGTCTGCTCCGCAGGTTGTATCGTCCAAAGAATGCGAAGGTCGTCAAGGTCTGGGGTTTGACCTTTCCCAACCGGTTTGGGTTGGCGGCTGGCATGGACAAAAGGGCAGAAGCCATTCGCGGATGGGAGAGCATTGGCTTTGGTTTCGTGGAAGTCGGTGGTGTGACCATGCATGCCCAAGATGGAAATCCGAAGCCTCGGATGTTCAGGGACGATCGTTCGCGCTCCTTGATCAACCGGATGGGGTTCAACAACGACGGTTCAGAGGCGGTGGCCAATCGCATCAGGTCCGATCTTCAACGCAGTGGCCCGTTGTCGTGTCCGTTGTTCGTGAACCTTGGAAAATCCAAGATCACACCAAACGGGGAGGCCCTGATGGATTACGCCACGTCGATGGAACGCCTCCATGACGTGGTTGACGGTTTTGTGGTCAACGTTTCATCGCCAAACACGCCCAACCTTCGTGATCTTCAGCATGAATCTGCACTCGCTGACTTGTTGTCTGGATTGTCGCAGCGTTTGCAGGAGTTGAACAATGGTGTGGACCTCGCACGTCCGATGCTGGTGAAATTCGCACCAGACCTCGACGTTGAGACGCTCCTAGGCATGGTTGACGTTGCTCGGCAAAGCGGGGCGGATGGGGTGGTGTTGACGAACACGACCGTCCAACGAGGTGAGCCTGAACATCCGTCACACGAACGGTTCTTGTCCGAAAAGGGAGGGCTCTCAGGTGCTCCGTTGAAGTCAAGGAGCACCGCATTGATCCGTGCGGTGCACGAACACACCGGTGGCGACTGGCCCATCGTTGGCGTGGGTGGCATTTCTACGGCCGCCGATGCGCAGGAAAAACTCGATGCCGGCGCAACACTGTTGCAAGCTTACTCCGCGTTTGTGTTCGAAGGCCCTTCACTCGTACGAAACGTGGTCGACGGGTTGGACGAAACGTCGCCTTGATAGCCCACAGGCAGGTCGTCACGTCATGCTGACCCGGCGGGTCAAATTGCTGTTGGTCGGTGCGGCCATCACCGTGGGGCTGCTTGCGACCCTGCTCGTCGATGCCCCAGCACCGACGATGACGGTGGACGATCTCCTCGCCGATGCCGTCGACGGTCGCAACGTAGCGGTGCGTGGCGAGGTGTTGGACGGCAGCATCGACAACGGGAGTTCCTCCTTTGTCCTGGAAGGGGAAACAACGGCCCTCACCATCTCCTTCCTCGATGCCACGGTGTCCAACGGACTTGGTGACAACCGGACCGTCTACGCCGAGGGAACCTTGGTGGAGACCAACGAAGGTTGGGTCCTCGAAGCCTCCGTCATCAAGACCTCATGCCCTTCCAAGTACGAGGAAGAAGCGACGACTGATTGAAATACAGTCGACGTCAGCGCACCCCGGGATAGGTGGGGGGCTCGGCGTACCCTGTACCGCACATCGTCGTTATGGCGGACCGAATGCCCCGGGGCGGCGCAACCGACCCGTGGTCTCCCGCTTGCGGACGTTGATGTCTCGCCCCCACATGACCCGGGTGCCAAGAACCGTCTCCGGAGGGAGACGGGAATCGGATAACCGGGGGAACAGGTCAGGCCGGGAACGGAGCAGCCCTACCTGGGGCCATGGGTGCTGTGGGGACCCGGGACGGAGGAAGCAGGCGGATTTGGGCCATGGGAACGAGCGTCCACCTGGGGCGCTCCCACCTTAGACGTCCAACAGGACGTCCGCATACCACGCTGGTCCGACCAAAGTCGGCATGGCATCGCCTCGGCCGGGCAAGGATTCTCCTGCATCCAGGTGCTTGAGGACGAAGCCGTGGCTGCTGACCGCCTTGACCTCTACGCCTCGCTCCATGCCACCGCCGTCCACGTACGCCACCATGGCAGACACGCTGGAGTGGTCGTCTTGTTGCATAATCTTGACTTCAGCGCTCAACATCCAACGTGATTTGGCCTGGGCTTGGTAGAGCACTTCATCGAGCCACGCCAACAGCAGAACATCGAGGTCGACCCGTCCTGCAACGGCATCAAGGTTGACGTTCCATTGACCATGTTGTACCTTGGAGGTCGTCCCTGCTTGGACGTCCATGGCCGCAAGCAATCCAAGACCGGCATCCGCGAACAACCGATCGAGGTTTGGAGCCATGGCCCGTAGGCCCAGATCGGCGGTGGTCGGCCAAATCCAATGGCTCACGCGCTCACCGCTTGGAAATCTGAAGGTTCCAGGCCGTTTCTCGCATGCGTTCGATCAAATCGTCCCTTGTGAGGACAAAGCGCTCGGTTCGGTCTGCACCCAAGATGCACTCCGATGCCGCGTTGGCCAGCAAAGCCGTTGCTTGAACGTCAAACCCGGCCGCAACTCCAGCGGTGATGGCCACGGCCGCGGCATCGATGAGGCCAATCATTTGCTTGAGTTCCGTCAACGTACAATTGACGTGAGCATCCTCACCCTTGCTGCTGTAAATGGTCACGCCGCTCGAACCTTCCAACACGAGCAATTGTCCCCATCCGTGCTCAGCGAGCAGGCCATGAGCTGCCGTTGTGGGATTGTCCGCACCCAAACGTCGTCGCATCAATTCCAAGCCTTGGGACTGCATAACGACCCATTCAACGCTTTGCGTGCGATGGAACCCGGTGAGTTTCGGATCGGCGATCACCGGGACACCGGCTTCTTTGGCTCGAGCGATGATTTTGGCCGCACCTTCGTCGGTCACCACGCCTTGGCCATAATCGGAGAGGATGACAGCAGCAGCACCTTCAACTTGCTCACAGGCCATGTCGTACATGGCCTCGATAGCGGAGGGGGGCATGGGTTCATCCGCCTCAATGTCCCATCGCAACATCAATTGTTCATCGCGTACCAGGTTTTGACGCGTCGCCAACAACCGGGTCTTGACCGTCGTGGTTCGCCCTTCAACAATGCTGATGGTGTCGGTGTTCACGCCCTCCTCGCTTAGGTAGTCCAAGACGCTCACGCCAGCGCCATCGTCACCAACGACGCCAAACAGGCATGGATTCAGGCCGAGGGAGACCAAACCGCGTGCGACGTGTGCTGCGGCTCCAACGGCTTCCTCACGCCTTGTTTCTTTGAGCACTGGAACCGGTGCACGGGTGTTGAGGTTGTCAGCGTAACCGTGGATGTAGCGATCCATCATGATGTCGCCGATGAGAACGACGTTCGTCGACGGCATGTCAGCCAACGTCCCGACGATGGCGGTCAAGCGGTCGTGGGCGTCCATCTCCGCATCCGTCATTCCCATGGTGGGTATGCTGCGCCCGCATCACTTCAGCATGTCGTGAAGGAGGGTCAACACATGGGCCTTCAATGGCCCACCAAATGGCCCGAGTTCTTCCCGCATTCGAAGGAGGAGCGCCTCCTCATCGGGCGTGATGACAGCGTCGGTAAGCGCCGTATGCAAGCATGCGATGAAGGCCGCTTCTGGGCCCTTGAGCAGAACCGCTCCGTCCGCATTCACGTCGTCGAGTTCAACCAACATCGCTTGCACGTGCTCATCGTCGCTCCCCAAGAGTCGCGCGGCCAACGCGAGAGGCGCGTGTTTCTGCTCCCGCTGACCTTCGTTGCTGGTTCCTTGACCGCTTGCAGATCCGTGCAACACCGCCAATCGACCGGAGTCAATGACGTCCAACAGGCGTTCTTCGCTTCCGTCAACGCTGACCATGGTGCCTTCGAGCGATGCTCGAATCCTCTTGGCCTCCTCCATGCCCAAACCGGTCAGGACGTGCACGCGGAGGCGCTGACGGTGGCCGGGTACGTGCTGGAGGACGAGGTTGACTCGTCCCTCTTCCACCAGCCGTTTGACGGCACGGGGGACGTGTTTGCGTTGAATGCCAACACCCTCTGCAAGACCGGTTTGGGTTTGTTGGAGGGGATGTGCTCCTTTGCCCATGACGTCGACATGGTGGAGGTGCAAAAGGAGACGTTCCAGCACAGGAATCGTGCTCTGAGGCTCCTCCATGGGGTGCAGGTGGCTCGCCTGCATAGGAATGTTCCTCCGTTTCGTCTATGAGGGCGGTGCGTCAGCCCGAGCCATGGCGGACCGTGAGTTACGACCACGGCCTCGTCCAACGAGGCCGCTTGGGACACGCCCAGAAGGCCCACGGGACCGCTGGGACCCACCCGTTGAACACGAACAAGGATGGATTGTGCCTGCCAAACTTGGTCAACGCCTCTACGAGAAGAGCAGACTCGGCGTTCGGCTTGATGACGGTCGTGTCGTGCTCTCTCCTGAGGAAGTCCTGTTTTGTCACTGGAACCGTCACCTTGCCCTCCCCTCTCCTTCCTGGCTCGAAACGTCGCTTCGTGAGCAACCGGATTTGCTCCAACGCGCCGTTGTGCTTGACGTTGCTCGCTCTGGTGGTGAGGTGTTGACGATCCAATCTTCAGCCCATGGTGCATCAAAACGCTGGGGCTTGCGCTGGTCACGCCATGCCAAGCCCCCTGCTCCTCCTGCGGCCAACGCGGATTGGTCCATCGCAGGAGCAGAGGTCGACTGGTCGTCGTTGGTCGCTGATGCATTGGCGGACGACGAGGAAGGCCTTCTGACCGAGTGGTACATCGTTGACGAAGAACTCGACGTGACCATGTATCACGTCCATCCGGTCCACTTCACAGGTTCACTGACTTCGTGGGACGGACTTGGTGATGCCGTTCAGGGACGAATCTGTGAAGCATGGCGGTCTAAGGTGCCTTGTGGTGAGGGTGTTCGCCTTCCGATGATCGATGATGATTGGCCATGGCCTCAAGTCGGCACGACACATGCATCAGGTCGTCAATTGAACGTCGAGGAGACGTCCATCCTTGCCCACCTGATCGACGGCGAACCACTGACCGAGGTGGCCAAGAAAGCGCATGCGCTGATGGCATGTGGCGTGATGCTTCGTCCTGGATTCAAGTTCGGCTGCCGTTGGCGCGCATACGACGACGTCATTGATGCAACCCACGCGCCTTGGCTCGTGCAAACCGAGGACCGCCGTCCTGAACGTTGGGAGGAGGTCTGCCTCGCCGTACGCCTCGCCGAAGGCGTCAACAAAACCTGGGTCACGGAGGTTGCTGGTCAATGGATGGCCGTTCGACGGGCACTCCCTGGTCGTCCTGCTCAACCACGTCATGGAGATCCAAAGGCCTCCCCCACGGATCAAGCGTGACCGTCTTCGCCTCCACATACGGGGGGGTGCTCGTCGGTTGAACGTTGGTGGGTTGGGCTGAACGTCGTGGCCAGAGCATGCTGAGTCCAATCAGCACCATGCAGAGGCCAACCGCCGTTTCGGGTTGACGAAGACGGTCAACTGTGGTCTCGTCGTCTTCTGCGGTCAGGGTGACGGGCAGGACGGTTCGGCCGCCGTCCAAATCCACCAGGTGGATTTCCCCTCGAACGAGCATACCGTCTTGCAACAGACCTGCAGGTTCGATGTCGATGGAGAGGGTTTGGACGTCTGCATCCAACGTGACGCTGTTGGATGCCGTTGCAATGCGGGAGAGGGGTCCTTCGATCAGCACCGTATAACGTGAGGGGCCGTGGCCAGTGCTTCTCACGTCCACGTCAATCCGTTGTGATTCGGTCACGTGGATTGTTTCCACCACAGCATCATCGTTCGGAATTCGATTGAGCACGGTCAAGGGAACGTCGATGTCAAGCAAGGTCCCGGCGCATTCCAGCGTTCCAGACAAGCGGTCCACTGCGTCACCGACCAGCGTGGTTTCCAACTGGAGTTCAACGGCATGCGTGCCTTCGTCGAGAAGCTCTGAAGCAAAGGTCACCACGCCTCCAAGGTCCGTCCGTAGCGAACCGCTCAACGTGCAAGGCGCATCGTTGTTGGTCAGCTGGAGTTCCAACGCATCGTTGGCGTTGACCCGCAGGCCGTATGGCGGAACATCAAGTTCCAATCCATGACCGCAATCGGGCGCACTGAAGGCCACGGCCGTGCCGTTTCCTTCCACATCTGGGACGATTTCCGCGGTCCAAGGGACCTTGAGTCCCCGATGGTCG